>ENA-ORXI01000113-ORXI01000113.1-sediment-metagenome-genome-assembly--contig:-NODE-113-length-59189-cov-22.482728_pt1 | contig 59189 bp, 50 predicted proteins | sample MGYA00237861_ERZ511468 | MGnify/ENA primary metagenome ERZ511468 (study PRJEB26299, sample SAMN06266213) | sediment metagenome | isolation source: Hudson Canyon methane seep mesocosm | place...
CTACCTCACCGCCCCAATCAAAGTATCAAACAAAGTACTCGCTGTAGAAATCGCTTGTGCTGCTGCTTGATAAGATTGTTGAAATTTAATTAGATTAGCCGCTTCCTCATCCAAATTTACACCCGCAATATTCTCTCTTGCTTCTGTCGCTCTATTGAGTAAAGACTGCTGCGCTTCTGCACTAATATTTGCCGCATGCGCTAACCCACCCACCTTAGAAACAATCTGTCCATAAGATTCTTGAAAGCTAGCTGTGCCACCAAACATACCTGAGTTATTCGCTAAAGCAGCCAGACTTAATACATTACGGTTATCTCCTGGCATAGGGCCACCGATTAAAACACCATTCTCATCAATATTTGTAGCAGCAGCAATTTTTCTAGAATCTGTTATGTTCATTTCCAACTTATCTGCTGCATGATAGGTAGGCCGTATTAAAAACTGATCCCCATCTTGTGCCACACCCGCTATTGCTAAAGTTATACCAGGTAACTTTTCAGCTCCTGAAGTAGGCGTTAAAACACCACCAGATAAAGTTAAATTAATCACATTATCATCACGCAACCGCGTTAATGTATAACCTGACCCTAACGGATCGTTATATGCCAATAAAAAATCACTCGCTTCTAAATCCGCACTACTTGCACCTGTAGGGTTAGTATTGATATTGTTAAATCCTGAAGTCACAACACCTGTACCTAAATTACTCGGTGAGTTATTAACAGGAACCTCGACACCGTTAAACTTGAAAAAAGCCCCCCCTAAAACCCCATCTAAGTCATAGCCATTCTCATGAACTGCATTAAATTCCAATGCAATCGCAGCAGCAACGGCACCCAACTTTTGCTGAGCAGGATCTAAAATCTCCTCTCTAAAGCGCAGAGTTCCAGCAATTTTCCCTCCATTAATACGGTCTGTAACAAGCTGCTCATTGCCTTTTATATCGTTATAGATCACTTCTAGGCGAGTTGGGTCAAACTCATTTGATTGTGTACCTAAAGATACCGCTTGATTATCCAACACTAAAGGCAAACCATTACTCATTAAAACGCTAACCATACCGTTATCTTGAGGTATGACTGATACATCCACTAATTCAGCCAACTTATTTAAAAGCAGGTCGCGCTCATCCATTAAATCATTTGGCTGTTGCATTCCATTCGACTTTGCAATAGCAGAGCTAATTCTTAAATTCAAATCAGCAACCCCTTCAGCATATGAACTTGCTGTCTCTGTCATACTTTTCAAATCAGAATTCACTTGATCTTTAAGCTCATAAAACTGATTACTAATCATGCCAAAGCGATGCGTTAAACTCTCTCCCTCCATTAACATGACTTCCCGTGCTGCAATAGAACTAGGATCATTCGCTACATCATTAACGGAATTAAAAAAGCTTTGTATTGCTGGGTCCATTCCTGTCGCGGGGTCAGCTAATAAATTGTCAATTTGTGAGGCATAACTTTTAAAACTATCTACCTCACCAAATGTAGAAGTACTGGAACGTAATTGTCCACTAATAAACTGATCATAACTTCGTGAAATATTGGCGACCTGAACACCCGTACCAACATAACCACCACCGGTATACTGAGGTGATGTTGTTACCGCCTCCACTCTTTGACGGCTATAACCCTCAGTATTTGCGTTAGTAATATTATGGCTTGTTGTTTCCAGAGATCGCTGAAATGCCATTAACCCAGAAACTGCTGTACCTAAAATTCCATTAGACATTTTCTAGTCCTCCGTATTAGCGGCAACAATCGCTGGCTTACCTAAATCAGAAAATACTTTATCATGAGATACACGTAAAACTTTTTGCGCATAAGCAGGGTCTGTTGCATACCCAGCAGATTGTAATTCATGAATATACTGATCAGCCTTACTTGCATGCTGTAAAGCCTGGTGATACCGTGGATTAGTTTTTATAAAGTTCACATAATCATTAAAACTATCTTGATAGCTATCGTAAGCTCTAAAACTTGCCTTTTCTTTCTTAGCAATAGCCCCATCAAATTCAACAGTATTTTTTATTGCTTGTTTTCCTTCCCAGGATTTATGTGTTTTTATATTAAATAAATTAAAACTACTGCCACCCTCTGCAGTTTTAATGATACTTTTTCCCCAACCAGTTTCTAAAGCTGCTTGCGCTAATAAGACTTTTGCATCTACACCCAATTCTTTTGCCGCTTTCTGTGCAGGCGCCCCTAAAATACGCACAAAACCTTCTTTAGAGTTAATTTCTTCTGTTGTATCTAAACTTTCTAAAGTTTGTATGCGCTCTTTTATCTCCATCATATGGACTGGGCGCGCCCTATACTCATTGATACCTAGCGTGTTGATAGGGTCCTGTTTTTCAGGGCTTAGCTGTTTAGCAATCAAATCCGCTAAGCCTACTCCTGATTCACCCGCTAAATTAACCGAAAGCTGCTGATCATACATATCTTGATAAAACTTACTTTGGTCGTTATCCATAATCGAACCATCTGTAAGACTTGCTGCACGCATATTTTTTAAAACCATGCCTAAGAAAATTGATTCAAATTGCTTAGCAACTTCCTTTATGGCTTCTGGTGTTTTTTGTTTTGCCTCTCGCTTTAAAGCGGCGAGTCCATTTATATCAGTATAAACATCCGCAGAATTTACATTACTTAGCATGACACACCTCGCTAGATAATCATCAGTTCAGCTCTTAAAGCACCTGCGGCTTTTAAAGCTTCTAAAATTGCGACTAAATCACTTGGGGATGCACCCACATTATTCACTGCACGTACAATTTCATTCAGTGAAACACCTGGATTAAATACAAACATTCGGCTATTTTCTTGTAACACGTCAATTTCAGACTGAGGCGTTACAGCCGTTTCGCCACCAGCAGCACCTAAAAATGCAGGATTAGGCTGGCTCACTTGAAGGTTTTCACTTACCGTGACAGTAAGTGATCCATGAGAAACTGCAACTGGCTGCACTCTTACCATGTTATTTATAACCACCGTTCCTGTTCGTGAATTAACAATAATTCTCGCAGGCGCGTCATCTGGGCTGACCATAATATTCTCAACCATCGATGCAAATGCAACTCGCTGGCCAACATCTAAAGGCGCGCTTACTCTGACTGAAGATGCATCGCTAGCCGCAGCCGTACCCTCGCCTAATAAACGGTTAATTGCCTGAACCATACGATTTGCTGTAGTAAAGTCCGCATTATGTAAACTAAAAGTAATGACTTTTCCATCAGAAAATGGGCTTGGGACACTACGCTCTACTGTTGCACCGTTTGCAATTCTACCCACAGATGGATTATTAACGGTAATACTTGAACCATCTTGACCCGAGGCAGACAATCCACCGACCACTAAGTTCCCCTGAGCAATGGCATAAACTTGCCCATCCGCCCCTTTTAAAGGCGCCATTAATAAAGTACCACCACGCAAACTTTTAGCATCACCAATTGAAGATACGGTTACATCAATGGTTTGTCCTGGCTTTGCAAAAGCAGGTAAATCTGCATGCACTGCAACAGCGGCAATATTTTTTGCTTTTGGGTCAATACCTGCTGGAAAGTTAATCCCTAAACGCGCTAACATTGCTCGTAAAGACTGTCCTGTAAATTGTGTTTTATCACCGGACTTATTCAAACCAACCACTAAACCATAGCCCACTAATTGGTTACTTCTAACGCCTGCGATATCAGAGATATCTTTAATGCGCTCTGCATATAGGTTACTTATATTTATTATTCCTAAAAATAGAACAATAACAATATTCATCATTAACTTTTTCATATCATGCACCTATTAAAATGGGAACATCCAAGAGAAAAAAGTTCGACTAAGCCAGCCCATGCGATTTGCATCTGCAATTGCGCCATCTCCGGTATACATAATGGTCGCATCTGCTAATAAACCTGAAGCCACCGTATTTGAAGCATCAATATCAATGGGTCTAATAATCCCAGAAACACGAATGTACTCATTACCTTGGTTTAGTGCGACCCGCTTTTCACCACGTACTTTTAAATTACCATTCGGTAATACCTCAACCACGCTCACCGTAATACTACCCGTCAAACTATTGCTTTGATTTGCTTGCCCGTTACCTAATGCATTTCTTGACGCTTGGACTTGGTTAGTTAGTGCATCCCCCATAACAATACTAGGATCCATGCCATATAACTTTGGCACTGTCATCGTAATATCTAAATTTTTGTTTACATTAATGTCTGCTGATTTTTTCGCTTGCGTTCTTTCATCTAAGGTAATGGTTAAAATATCACCGACACGTCGTGCTATTTGATCTTCAAATAAACGCATATCATAGTTATTCTGATAGATAGATCCTGTTTTTTGCATAGGTGGCTTTAAAACTTCAGGACGAACTGGCGCAAATTCTGGGTCTCGGTCCGGTAGAGTTTCACATCCCACTAAAACTAAACTAGCCAATAAAATACTTATTTTTAATAATTTCATGACATCACCCAGACTTAAAGTTGCTGCGTTACATACGAAAGCATTTCATCAGTGGTAGAAATGGCTTTTGAGTTCATTTCATAAGCACGTTGAGTTTCGATCATATTAACCAATTCCTCGACGACATTAACATTAGACGTCTCTAATGCCCCTTGATTTAAGGTCCCTAGTTCATTTTCACCTGGCGCCCCAATGGTAGGCGCTCCACTAGAAACAGATTCTCGAAATAAATTTTCTCCAATCGGCTCTAAGCCTGATGGGTTAACAAAACTAGTTATTTCAATTTGCCCAACCTGTGCCGGTGTAGGATTTCCAGGTTGCAAAACAGAAACCACACCATCCTTTCCAATAGTGATACTAATGGCATCTTCAGGAATAGTAATAGCAGGTTCTAACGCCATACCATTAGAGTTGACCATTTGCCCAGTAGAGCTTAACTTTAATGAGCCATCGCGTGTGTAGTTAACATCACCATTAGGCATTAAAATTTGCAAATATCCCCGCCCTTGAATAGCGACATCAAGAGAATTATCAGTTTGCATGATATTACCTTGGGTATGTAGCTTTTCAGTCGCAACCACCCTAACACCAGAACCAAGTTGCAATCCAGTAGGTAGCTCTGTATCTTGAGTAGAGTTAGCTCCAACCTGACGCACATTTTGATACAACAAATCTTCAAAGACAGGTCGAGCTTTCTTAAACCCTGTTGTATTAACGTTAGCTAAGTTATTTGAAATAACCGCCATCCGTGTTTGTTGGGCATCCAAACCTGTTTTTGCCACCCATAATGCTCTTTCAGTCATGATAAGCTCCTATTTTTTGACGCTTACTTAACTTAAAGCAGTTTCTGTGCCATTATCCAAGTGTTTTAATTTGAAGTGCTTTCTTTATTTTTGAACGCTACAACAGAAAGTTATAGCGGGATTTCTTTACATGAATTGGAATACTAAGATTTAACTCATTTGCATCAATTTAGTCGCCATACCACTATTTTCATCCGCAGTTTTCATGACTTTGACTTGTAATTCATAATTCTTTGATAACTCAATCATTTCAACCATTGCACCAATGGCGCTAACATTACTCCCTTCCAAAACACCCTGAACTAAAGAAACACTCGCATCGGCATCTGGAGCATCAACACCCTCTTTCAAGTGCATTAATCCATCGTTACGCTTTTCTAATTCCTTTAATTCCGGCTTAACCAAGCGAATTCTATCAACAACAAGCGAGGTAGTAACATCAGCCCCTCTAGGAATAATACTAATTGTCCCATCTTTACCAATATCAATTTTGTCATAAGGAGGAATAGAAATCTCTCTTGTTTCCCCCAAAACAGCTTCACCTGTACGAGTTTGTAGCAAGCCTTCCGGTGTAACCTTTAACTCCCCTGCTCTCGTATAAGTTTGATTATCCTCATTATCCTGTACTGCAATCCAGCCCTCACCCTTAATTGCAATATCTAGGTTACGCCCTGTTGTTTGTAATGGCCCTGGCGTTAAATCGGTCCCCGGCCTCTCAGTCATCGCATACACTCGAGTTGGCTGGCCAGGGCCAAACACAGGCATACTACGAAATTGATCAAAATCAGATTTAAACCCTATCGTTTGAGTATTTGCCAAATTATTGGCATTCGAGGTTTGAGCCAGCATAGTTTGCTTAGCTCCACTCATTGCAACAAATAAACTGCGATCCATGATAGCTCTCCTCTTTACTTAAACTTTACAATTATGCATTCAGGATAGTCTGCATAATGGTTTTTTCGGTGGTAATCGTTTGAGCATTAGCCTGATAAGCTTGTTGCGCAATAATTAAATGTACTAATTGAGCCGACAAATCTACATTAGAGCTTTCTAAAGCACCTGACTGCATTAAACCAAAATTCCCCGTACCAGCTTGCCCAGAAACCGCTTCGCCCGATTGGCTACTTTCTTTCCAAGCTGTATTTCCCGCTTTTGCTAAACCTTGTGTATTAGCAAACCGTGTCAAAGCTATCTTTCCCAAAACTTCAGCAGCACCGTTACTAAACTGTGCCGCAACCACCCCCTTATCATCAACACTAATCCCAGTTAAATTACCAGAAGGTAAACCGTCTTGCGATAAATCTAAAACAGAGAAATTAGCACTAAATTGAGTAGTTTCACCAAAATCAAACGTAAAAGATAAAGGGTCTACATTCAGTCCCGGATCAATACTAGTAGAGTTAAATGGTCCGTAAGTAATAGGGTCTGTAGGGCTTGTTAAAACCCCTGAATTATCAAAGATAAGCTCAGTCGATTGCTGGTCAGCTGGGGTCGCTGGTACAGAGCCATCTGGGTTAAAACGCACTCCATCAATAAAAAAATAAGCCTGCCATTGATTCGGCGTTCCTGTTGCTGTAGGTGGGTTTCCCGATGTAGGGCCTCTGTCAGTTGCATAATAAGTACTGGCAATATGCGCATTACCCTGAGAATCATAAATAGTCACAGAAGAAGTATGGTTATATGATCGCGAATCTGCAGGATCAAGCGGAGAATTAACAGGGACAACCTCTTCGGAATTTAAATTTACTGCTGTCAAAATTTTAGACGTTGGGTCTGGCTTACCTTGCGCAGAATTAACCTTCAACGGCTGAAACACCCCCTCACTAAAACCCTCTTCAACAGTGGTTCCATTTGCCGCAAAAGTCATTAAGTAATTTGACTGGTTATCAACAATAAACCCCTCATTATCCATTTTAAACTCCCCCGCCCTACTAAAAAGCGTTGGCTTTGAGGCCGAGGGATCAGCAGCCAAAGAAAAGAAACCTTGCCCACTAATGGCTATATCCAAATTATTATTAGTAAATGCCAAATTTCCCTGATTAAACTGCTGTGCAACATTACTTACCCTTGCACCGGCTCCAGCTTGGGTTTTTGAGACACCACCAACACTTGCCGCATACACATCAGCAAATTCAGTACGTGACTCCTTAAACCCTGAAGTATTAGCATTGGCTATATTATTACCTGTTACTTGCAAATCTTTTGCAGCGGCAGTCAAGCCACTTAATGCTGTTGAAAATCCCATGATCGTTCCCCTTTAAAATACTTGTTTAACTTTACTGAACTCAACAGCACCAAGCTGCCCCAGATTTAATACCACACCTTTTTGCGGGTCACCTAAGTCAACACTCTTAACTTTTGCTCCCATAAAAGTTTCTAGACCCGTGTTCTGTCCATCAACCAACGCTTCCGCCTCTATCTTGTACACACCAGGGAGGGCATAGCTACCGTCATCCAGCACCCCGTCCCACTCAAACTTCTTCATTCCTTCACTTTGTGCACCTAAATTTATAGTTTTAACAACAGCACCGTTTTGATCTTTAATAGTCACTGATGCTTGAGCTGTCGGCCCCTGTAATTTTATATTTCCTGTGAGTGGACTGCCCAGCTCTAACACACCATTACTACTTGGTACCGACACAGACCTACCAACCATACCCGCCGCTTCAAGAGATTGATTAGAGGTCATTGAACTAGCAAACTCTTTAAATGAGTCTTGTAAACCTCCAATTCCTTCAACGGTACTAAATTGAGCCATTTGCGCCAAAAAATCACCATTTTCCATTGGCTTAGTAGGGTCCTGATGAGTCATCTGAGTCGTCATTAGCTTTAAAAACTGATCTTGCCCTAATTCTTGTTTTTTAGGTTGCACAGCTTCTGCTGCTGACAAACCTAACTGCTGAATTGTATCGACACTAAATGCCATGATTATTCTCCTACTGCCCCATTCTCAAGGTCTGCAACATAAGTTGTTTAGACGTATTAAACACTTCCACATTATTCTGGTAAGACCTTGAAGCTGACATCATATTCGCCATTTCTTCAATGGTATTTACATTGGGTTTAAATATATATCCATTTTCATCTGCCATTGGATGATTGGGTGCATGCTCCATTAGAGCAGGGGCCTGACTTTCAACAACGCCTTTTATTTCAACACCAACTGCAGCACTCTTTTGATCCATCGCATCACTTAATTGCGCAGCAAAAACGGGTTGCCTAGATTTATATACATCCTCCACATTACTACTAACGCTATTGGCATTAGAAATATTACTAGCTACCAGGTTAAGTCTAAGTGACTGAGCGTTCATGCCACTTCCTGCGATATCAAAAACACTTAATGCAGACATAATTATTCTCCCCTAATTGCAGACATCAGCCCTGAAAACTTACCGTTCAAGAAAGTTAAACTTGCCTGGTATTGCACGGAGTTTTCTGCATACTTACCTTGCTCGATATGATCTTCCACGGTATTACCATCTAATGAAGCTTGATGGGGATTTCGATACAACAGCTCATCTCCCAGGTTTATATGGCCTGGCTTAAAGTGCATGTCATCGGTTCTTTCTAAAAAGCCTTTATTACTTGCTACTTGGTTTTTTAAAATACTTTGAAAGTCGATGTCTTGAGCTTTATAGCCCGGTGTATCTGAATTTGCTAAGTTAGCCGCCAAAACCTCAGTGCGTCGCTCACGCAAAGCTAAAGCCTGGGGGTGTATTCCTAATGCATTATCAAAACTAATCGCCATGATCTTCCCTCTTTATTCATTACTTATGAAGAGAAAAGCACAGTTCATGCCAAAAAAAATAATAAATTATATTCAATAACTTACAAAACAATTAGCGCTTAGTGACAAAATTTACACATGCCTTTTTACTGCATGGCTAAAAATTACCGCCTTAAAAATACACTGAAAAATAAGCTTTACTTTTAAGCCCGCACAATAATGAAGCCGTCAGGCGTAGGTTCGAATTTATTCGTACCAGAAACACCGTACTGCTTAAGAGGTACGAATAAATTCGAACCTACAGAGTTTCTGATATTTGATGCGTCAACACTTTTATGGACACGAAATTATGCGAATTTTTGATATTCTTCATAATCAGCAGGAGACATATAATCATTAGCCGAAAAATATAAATCGAATCAAAACAAGGAATGCTTAAGCAGGACACTTAAACAAAAAGAAATTTAAACTGAATACATGCTCTATATTTAGTTATAAATTCTTGGGGAAAAGTTATAACGATTAAAAATAGCTATCACTTTTAAATAGGGGGTTTGATATACAACAATATATCAAACCCTTACAAACAAACGCTAAACAGCCAACATATTATCTAAGGCAATCTTAGCAAACTTAGCTTCATCACTAGCAACACTAATTTGATTAACAACATGTCCCGCTGCTAAATTTTCAAGAATCCAAGCTAAATGCTGCGGATCAGTACGGAACATCGTTGAACACATACTCAATGCAGGCGACATAAAGTGTACATTTTTACCCTGAGTTTGACACTCTTCATGCAAGCGATTTACTAAATTCAGCTCTGTAGCAACTAACCAGCGAGTATTTGGCTCAGCTTCACGTACTGTTTTTAAAATATATTCTGTAGACCCCATAAAGTCAGATTTTTGGCATACCTCAAAACAAGCCTCAGGGTGCGCAATAACTTTTGTTTCAGGATAACGCTTTAAAAATTCATCAATTTGCTCCGGCTGGAAAAACTGATGAACAGAACAGTAACCACCCCATAGAATCATTTTGGCATTACGAATTTCTTCTGTCGTTAAGCCCCCCATAGGCTTAGAAAAATCCCAAACAACCATTTCCTCTAGTGGTATTCCCATTTGAAACGCGGTATTACGCCCCAAATGTTGATCAGGAAAAAATAGAATTTTTTCGCGTTTAGCAAAACTCCACTCAAGAATTTTCTGCGCATTGGATGACGTACAAACAATTCCTTCATGCTGACCACAAAAGGCTTTTAAATCTGCAGCAGAATTAATATAAGTAACCGGAGTCACTTCATTCTCAACATCAATCACTGATGCTAGTTCATCCCAACAACGCTGCACATTGACCTTATTAGCCATATCTGCCATTGAGCAACCCGCTGCTAAATCAGGTAGTATCGCTATTTGTTCAGGCCGTGACAAAATATCTGCCACTTCAGCCATAAAATGCACACCACAAAAAACAATATATTCAGCATTCGATTCAGAAGCTTCTTTTGATAGCTTTAATGAATCACCCGAAATATCGGCATATTGAAACACCTCATCTCTTTGGTAGTGATGGCCTAATACAATACAGCGCTCACCCAGCGTTGCTTTTGCTTGTTTAATTTTTACACCACACTCTTCATCAGAAAGTAATGCGTAATCTTGGATGGGAAATGCTGTACTCATATTATTTAATTTAAGGTAATGCTATAAATCTAGGAAGTAATACCAATTCCAATAATTTTTTATTTTAATCTCCTCATCCTAGCCTTCTCCAGCAGGAGAAGGAATAAAGAGTAACTAATTGGGATTGGTATAAGGTAAGGCCTTAATGCCTTACCTTAAAATAACAAGAAACTTAATTTATTTAGCTTCTGTCTCTTCTTTTACTATTTTATTAAGCTTAATGTGCAGCTCTTTCAATTGCGCTTCACTCACTGCTGCCGGCGCGTTCACTAAAGGACAGGCCGCTGTTTGTGTTTTAGGGAAGGCAATCACTTCACGAATTGAACTAGAATCTGTCATCAGCATAACTAAACGATCTAAGCCGTAAGCCATTCCACCATGTGGAGGACAACCATATTTTAAAGCTTCTAGTAAAAAGCCAAATTTATCATTCGCTTCTTGCTCACCAATACCTAGAATATTAAGCACAATTTCCTGCATATCCGTTTTATTAATACGGATAGAACCACCGCCCACTTCAGTACCATTTAAAACTAAATCATAAGCACGTGATAGCGCTGTACCCGGGTTAGCTTTTAATTCTTCTGCACTACAGCTTGGCGCTGTAAATGGGTGATGAATGGCATTCCAACGACTGCCTTTTTCATCCCATTCAAACATAGGAAAATCCACAACCCATAACGGTTTCCATTCACCTTCAAGTAAATTTAAATCTAAACCCACTTTTACCCGTAAAGCACCTAAAGCTTCATTAACAATGCTTTCTTTATCCGCACCAAAGAAAACTAAATCGCCTGTTTGAGCACCGGTTTTTTGTAATACCGCTTCCCAAACTTCCGCAGGCGCAAATTTTACAATAGGAGATTGCAGCCCTTCTATACCAGCATCACGATCATTTACCTTAATATAAGCTAAACCACGTGCGCCATAAATACTCACATATTTAGTATAAACGTCAATATCTTTACGGCTTAATTTCGAGCCATTAGGAATACGTAATGCTGCAACACGCCCTTTAGGGTCATTTGCTGGACCTGAGAAAACTTTAAAATCAACTGCTTTCATTTCATCAGCAATATCCACTAATTCTAATGGAATACGCATATCAGGTTTATCTGAACCAAAACGCGACATCGCTTCAGCATGTGTCATTTGAGGAAAACTATCTCCCAAATCAACATCAATGACTTTCTTGAATAAATTACGCATCATGTCTTCCATCACTTGCATAATTTCAGCTTCATTCATAAATGAAGTTTCTATATCTAGCTGTGTAAATTCCGGCTGTCTATCTGCACGTAAATCTTCATCACGGAAACAACGTACGATTTGATAGTATTTATCCATACCCGCCATCATTAACAACTGTTTATACAATTGTGGCGATTGTGGTAATGCAAAAAAAGAATTCGCATGCGTACGACTAGGAACGATGTAATCACGCGCACCTTCAGGAGTTGCCTTCGTAAGAATAGGCGTCTCCATTTCAAAGAAATCTTGATCATCTAAGAAATTCCGGAGATTGCGCGTTACATCACGACGCACAGTCATCTTCGCTAGCATCTCTTTTTTACGTAAATCAATATAACGATAGCGTAAACGCATTTCTTCGTTAACTTCGATATCACTTTCAATAGGGAATGGCGGTGTTTCTGACTCATTCAATACTTCAATATGGCTTACTAAAATCTCTACTTCACCGGTTGCCATACTAGAGTTAACCGTTCCTTCTAAACGATCTCTCACCACACCTTCAACACGCAAAACATATTCACTGCGTACGCCCTCAGCAATTGCAAAAGTTTCTGCCGCGTCTGGGTTGAATACCGCTTGAACTAAACCTGCACGATCTCTTAAATCGATAAAAATAACACCACCGTGATCACGTCTTCTATGAACCCAGCCGCACAACTCAACTGCTTCGCCTAAGTTTTTCTTGTTTAATTCTCCGCACTTATGGGTACGCATAGCCACTCTCTGTTTAAAATTGTTTTTTATTTTGTTACTTCATTTTGCGATAGTAACACGATGTAATTTATTTAAAGATTGCTGGAAAGTACACTAAAAGTGACGCGCCAACACTCTCTGTTTTTTAATTAATGGCTACTACAAGAGCCACCGCCACAACAGCTAGATTTTGCTGTAGACGCAGATGATTTTTCACTTGCAACATTTTTTTTATTACCACTTTTAAAGTCTGTCTCATACCAACCAGCGCCTTTCAAACGAAACCCAGCCGCTGAAATCTTCTTTTTCAACTCGGGCTCATTACAAGCAGGACACGTCACTAACGGTTCAGCACTCATTTTTTGCAAAGCTTCGTGCTCATCACCACAAGCTTCGCACTGGTATTCATAAATTGGCATTTGCCACTCCAAAAGAGGAAAATAACTTAAAATATGGCGACGGTTTCGCCTTTTTTCAATACGCTAAATCAAAATTAACCGACTATTTTAATAATAAGCTAGACTACAAGCAAGAAACTGCGCTTTTCATTTCACTCTTATTTACGTACAGGTCACAAAAATGCAACAATTAACGCTTACTCAACCCGATGATTGGCACTTACATGTGCGCACTGGGGACATGCTAAAAACTGTTATCAATCATACAGCCAAACAGTTTTCACGCGCCATTATCATGCCTAACTTGCAACCTCCCGTTACTAATGTTGCGCAAGCATTAAGCTATCAACAAGAAATATTACAGGCCTGCTCCGATGACTATAATTTCACGCCTCTTATGGTCTTATATCTAACCAATAACACCCGTGTTGATGACGTTAAACAAGCGGCTGAATCAGGCTTTGTAAAAGCTTTTAAACTATATCCTGCTGGTGCCACGACTAATTCCGCACAAGGAGTCACTGACCTTAACGCAAGCTTTCCTATATTTTCAGCCATGGAAAAATACAACCTTCCATTACTCATTCATGGTGAAGTAACTGATGCAGATATTGATATTTTTGACAGAGAACGTATTTTTATTGACCAAAAATTACGTCTCATTCATGAAAGCTTCCCTAACTTACGTATTGTGCTTGAACATGTGACAACTTGTGAAGCAGTGCAATTTGTTCAAGAATCAAATAACAATATTGCGGCAACAATTACTCCACAGCATCTCATGTACAATCGCAATGCTATATTAGTCGGCGGTATCAAACCCCACTATTATTGCTTACCTATTCTAAAACGTGAGCATCATAGAGAAGCTCTAGTTTCTGCAGCTATTAGTGGTAATCCTAAGTTTTTTCTAGGAACCGATAGCGCCCCTCATACGACACAGACTAAAGAAAATAGCTGTGGTTGTGCTGGGTGCTATTCTGCTTATGCAGCCATTGAGCTTTACACAGAAGTCTTTGATGACGCTAATGCACTCGATAAATTGGAAGGTTTTTCTAGTTTTTATGGTGCTGATTTTTACCAACTACCACGCAATACTCAGAAAATTACTTTAGAAAAAATAGATTGGCAAGCGCCTGATTTCTACACACTTCCAGATCAATCAAAACTCACCCCTTTAAAAGCAGGTGAAATATTACACTGGAAACTAAAAAATTAATCTTGTAACTACTCAATCAACTACGCCTTACCCTTTTGAGTTCGTTGGGTAGTGCTTGCTTTTTAAGAAAGGCACTACGATAACCTAAGTTATGCTCTACATAGCTTAGGTTACGAGCCACTTAAAAACTAATTAAGCTCTTTAGATAAGTCTTCTTCTAACAAATCTAAATCTTCGTCAAAATCCATATCATCCAGCTCTAACATCTGCACTTCACCATCATTAATCAAGTAGTCTCTACGTTGCATATAACCAGAGCGAAAAAACAAATACCGATCAACGGCTGCTTCCGAAGCTAAGGCTTCCGCCTCCAGAAAACTAGCTCTTAAGTCAACCACCTCTACACCACGAAATGCAAATGTTCCCCAAGAAACAGCGGGATGAGCAAAGAAGAATGCATAAGTAAATGGATGCATTGCACTATCACCTACATAGCCAAAAATACCTCTAACCGAACTAGGTCCCATTAATGGCAGTACAACATAAGGTCCGCGAGGAGCTCCCCAAACCGCTAATGTTTGCGCAAAATCTTCTTCGTGTTTAGGTAAGTCAATTAGCTTTGCGACATCAACAACGCCAACAATTCCTGCTGTCGTATTCACTAAAAATCGCGCACTATCCATGGCCCCTTGTTTAGGTTTTCCTTGTAAAAAACCATTAATACTCACACCTATATCCTTCAGGTTAGAAAAAAAGTTACCGATACCTACCTCAACTATTCCAGGTGTTATCCATTGGTAGCCTTTTGCTATCGGCTTTAATATCGCTCTATCCACTTCATCATTGAACTTAAAGGTCGATCGGTTCATTCCCTCCCAAGGGTCAGAAGGATCTGTTTCTTGAACTGTCGCACATGCCTGTAGCAATGCAAAAACCATCAAGCACAGAATAAAACGAAATTTACGAATTTTTCTTATCATTACTTATTAAATACTAGCTAAAAGTTTATCCACACAAAAACTTCGCGTAACATAGCATACTTTTCCCTACCAATATAAAATTTAGTCTCAATGGATACAGTTAAGCACCCCTTAAATGAACGGTTTAGGAGTTATCTTCCTGTCATTATCGATATTGAAACCGCAGGCTTTGATGCTAAAAAAAACCCTCTATTAGAAATAGCAGCCGTTATTGTTGAATACAATGAACATCAAGAACTCATCATTACCGAAAGTCACTCTGCACATATTATTCCATTTGAAAACTCGATTCTGGACCCTTCTGCACTAAAATTTACCGGCATTGACCCCTATCACCCTTTTCGAATGGCTATTACAGAGAAGGAAGCGCTTAGTAAACTTTTTACACCCATTAAAAAAGCCGTAAAACGTAACGAGTGTACACGCGCCATTTTAGTGGGGCATAACCCCACATTTGATATCACTTTCCTTAATGCCGCTATTGAACGTACAAAATTTAAACGTAGCCCTTTTCACCCTTTTAGCTCATTTGATACTGCAACTTTAGGTGGGTTAATGTACAAACAAACCGTTTTAGCAAAAATAGGTAAAGAGGCGGGCATAGAATGGGATAATGAACTTGCTCACTCTGCACTTTATGATGCCCAACAAACAGCTGAAATTTTTTGTAAAATCGTGAATCGCTGGCAACAACTAGAAGCACTCGACACAAGGGTCTAATCAGTCTCATCCTCAAAGCTCGCTAGTCCTTACTTAAATCATGGAAGTTTGATATGAGTGCACCCAAAAAAATATACTTTATTTATTCTCCTTGTGTAGAAAGCCAATTAGAGCGAGTGGCTAACCACCCTCTACTTTCAGAGCTAAATATTCATATTCGCACCGTTAAAATTGAAGAGTTAGCGTCTATTCATGTTAAGGATGACCTTAATCATGCTCTCTTATGGATTGAACAAAAAGACTACCCAGAGATTTTATTATTTGCAGATAACCAACACTTATCACTTGGTTTCTTGCCCATAGCAGGCGACCCACTAAGCCAATTTTTTAAAAACCTAGATTTACCCACTAATTTTGATGACTGCTTAAAGTGCGCACTACATGAAGAGCCTTTATTCATTGACATTATTGTTTGTAATGACGAGGTTGTGACTCACGGTGTTAATTTAGAAAACCAAAATACCATGTCTGAATTTATAGGCGATAGTGCTAAATTTACAGGCCTGCCTAAGCTCAAGTTCCAAATAAAACGTTTTTTCCACGCGTTTTCATTAACACCCCACCCCATCACGCTGACAACTGCAAAAGGCAAAGTTATCTCTACAGCGATAACGGGTATGGTATTGCTAGATTTTCATAAGAGTGGCCCCCTAACCAATCTATTTACCGATTCAATTTCTTTACGAGATAGGCGCATTTCTATTGCATTATTTGCCCCGCAATCTATTCTGTCTTATTTACAGCTATCTTCTTCATTACTTGGATCAGCTCAGAAAAAGAACTTACCCCAGCAACTTGGTTATATTCGCACGACTTCACTAACCATTAAATCCCCCGTCGATACTCACTTTTTACTTAATGAAAAACCCTTAACGACACGTGAATTATGCATCAAAACATTAAGTGAAGGAGTCAGGGTCAATTCAGGTGAACAATTCCGTGCTCGACAAAAATTTGTTGATGATAAAGAAAATGTGGTCTGCGAGCACCTACCACAGCATGAAGGCAGAATTAAATATCTTAGTACCACCTTACCTTTTTTTACTCATGCCTTAGAATCTGATTTTAAGGATTTATTTCTTGCACTCAAAGAAAACGCTAAAATTAATAGTACCTATATTTTACTTATGGTACTTAGCTCATTATTAGCAACACTGGGCTTATTTCTAAACAGTCCATCAATTGTTATTGGCGCGATGGTATTAGCGCCCTTAATGGCACCTATTATCTCTTTATCAATGGGTCTATTACGTTCAGATCCAGACTTAAGCCAACACTCATTTAGTACCCTTTTTACTGGGATGTTCATTGCCTTAAGCCTATCAGCGACTATGGCTTATTTATTACCCTTTCAAGAAATCACTAATGAAATTGAAGGGCGACTTCATCCGTCAACATTAGATCTATTGGTTGCCCTACTGTCAGGCATTGCAGGTGCCTTTGCTAATGCCCGTGAAAATATTGCAAAAAGTCTCCCAGGCGTTGCCATTGCCGTCGCCCTTGTTCCACCATTATGTGTTTCAGGCATAGGGGTTGGTTGGTTAAATTTTGATATTTTTTATGGTGCAATGCTACTATTTTTGACTAACTTAACAGGCATTATTTTAGCTGCAAGTTTTTCATTTATGATCATTGGTTTTGCTCCCTTTTCACGGGCTAAAAAAGGAATTGCTTTCTCTATATTCATGGTCTCTATTATCTCCATGCCATTAATATTATCATTTTCTAACATGCAAAAAATAGCGACCATAAAGCAACAGCTTGTTAGTCAAAACTATCACTTCGACCAACAAAAACAGCAATTACGAAATATAATAGTTCATTTAGGCGACCCTATAAAAATAAATGCCGATCTCATTAGTACGCGCATGCCCAACTCACAAACACTTAATAAATTTGAACAATTACTAAGTGAGCAATTACAAAAGCCTGTCACTGTCGATTTTTCAATACGCTTAGTCACCGAAAATTATTTTAATGAAAATAAGAAAACGTCACTTAAGTAATAACTTTTGCCTATAAACTGTCGCCGCAATCACAGCAATTGGCGGGACTACTATATTTAATACAGGAATAGTTATAACTAACAAAACAACCCCACCAAAACTTAACGCGCCAATGCGGACTTTTTTAAGTAGGTCTCGTTGCTCTTTAAATAGTAAGCCATCATTTTCTAATGAGTAAGCAAAGTACTCCATACTCATCCCCCAAGCACCAAACACTGCCCACAAAATGGGAGCAATCAAATTTAAGCCAGGAATTACTGAGACAATAACGATAGGGATAGCACGGCTTAATAAGTAACCAATACGCTTTAACTCAGAAAAAATAACCGTTGCAATAGGCTGCTCTTCAATCTGTATATCACCGCTACTAATAATTCCCAGAGTCTTAGCTGATAAGCCACCATAAAAAGGTGAGGCAATTAAATTAGCTAACAAAGTAAAAGTAAAAAAACCTGCCACAAAGAAACTTACAAAAAAAACAGGAAAAATCAACCAACTTAACCACTGCAGCCAATCAGGGATAAATTGTGCAATTAAAACCCCTACGTAGTGATAGCCTAAGTACAGCATCGCGGAATACAATAGCAAGTTAATCATGATAGGAATTAAGATAAACCGTCTTAATTCCTTGTGCATAACCATTGATAAACCTTGCAATAAACTTTGTACAGCCAACAAGGGGTTTAAACCCGCTTTTTGATCAAATTCTATATTCATTATTTAACTTTCTAATTTCTTTTTTGATTAATTCGACTAAGTTGCCTTAACTTAATATTAGGGAACAAACTCATTTTTTATTTTGGCTCTAACTCTAACTCTTTAACCCCTGTTAACACGGGATTAAATACCGCGCCTCGCTCAGTCACAATCACAGTGATAAGTTCTGCAGGAGTCACATCAAAAACTGGATTCCATGCATCAATTAAGCTATCAGCCGAATCATAACAAGCCGGTAAAAACTCACTTGCATCACGCTGCTCTATTTCAATAGACTCACCCGACTTCATTGCAAAATCAATGGTAGACACGGGGGCAACCACCATTAATTTCACCCCATGATACTTTGCTAATACAGCTAAAGAATAAGTACCTATTTTATTGGCCACATCACCATTGGCTGCAATACGATCTGCTCCAACTATAATCCAGTCAACTTGACCACTTTTCATTAGCATTGCGGCCGCTGAATCAGCAATTAAAGTTGAAGGGATATCATCTTCTGCTAATTCCCACACAGTTAACCTAGCTCCCTGCAACCAAGGCCGAGTTTCATCCGCATAAACCCTACGTTCTAACCGTTGATAGGCACTACGAATAACACCCAACGCAGTGCCGTACCCTCCAGTGGCTAATGCACCCGCATTACAGTGAGTCAACAAACCTTGTGCATCCTCTAAAATATCAGCCCCTAGCTCACCCATTTTTTGATTAGCAACAATATCTTGTTGATGAATCTCAATAGCTAGCTGAACCATACTTTCTACAGGCGCACCCTCCAACCGCTCTAACTCCAGCTGCATGGCATTCAAAGCCCAAAATAAATTAACAGCGGTGGGACGAGAAGCAGCCAGTATGGCTACATCTGCACTCACTCGCTGCTGCCATTCACTATTATCAGAGCGATAATGTTGTTGTACTGATAAAGCAACGGCATAAGCAGCAGCAATGCCAATCGCTGGAGCGCCGCGAACCTGCATCGTTTTAATTGCTTCCGCAACATCGCTGGCAGTTACATACGCTTCATAATGGACAAGCTCAGGCAACTGTCGCTGGTCTAATACTAGTAATTTATTATCCTGCCATACTAAGGCATGGACATTGAGTTTATTTGAGCAAGGCTTCATTAACCTCTATACTCCTTAATTCGTTTCATTTTATTTTAAAGTTCTCATAATGATGCAAGTCGATACGCTTATTCAAGCACGCTGGATTATACCCGTAGAGCCACACAATGTAATACTAGAAAACCATGCTTTAGTGATACATAAGGGACTAATACTTGATATCTTACCTATTCAGAATGCACAAGAAAAATACCAAGCTCAACAAACTGAAGTACTCCTTAAGCATGCCTTAATCCCTGGATTAATTAACGCCCACACCCATTTAGCGATGACTTTAATGCGTGGAATTTCTGATGACCTCCCTTTAATGGACTGGTTGGAAAATCATATTTGGCCGCTAGAAAAAAAATGGGTCAATGAAGCATTTGTTAGAGATGGTACCGATTTAGCGATTGCTGAAATGTTACGTGGCGGTACAACCTGCTTCAATGATATGTATTTCTTTCCAGAAATTACCGCTCACCAAGCCATTCATCATGGCATTAGAGCCAGTGTAGGATTAATTTTAATTGACTTCCCTACGGCATGGGCAGATGGACCTGAGCAATACATACAAAAAGGTCTAGCCTTACACGAAGAGCTACGCCATGAAACTTTAGTACGTACCCCTTTTGCTCCGCATGCACCTTATACCGTTTCTGATGAACCTTTAACACAAATCAGTGCGTTAGCCGAAGAGCTAAACCTTCCCATTCATATGCATGTTCATGAAACAGAGTTTGAAGTTAGCCAAGGAAATCAACGCCCCTTACAGCGCTTACATCAACTGGGACTCATTACACCTTCCTTTATAGGTGTACACATGACTCAATTAACCGATACTGAAATCAAACAATATGCACAAGCAGGTGCCCATATTGTGCACTGTCCTGAATCTAACTTAAAACTCGCGAGTGGTTTTTGCCCCGTACAAAAATGTTTAGATGCCGGTATTAATGTGGCTTTAGGAACCGATGGCGCCGCCAGTAATAATGATTTAGATATGTTTGGAGAAATGCGCACCGCAGCATTGCTAGCAAAAGGCGTCGCTAAAGATGCGCGTGCTGTCTCAGCAGCGACAGCACTAAGAATGGCAACCTTAAATGGTGCTAAAGCACTTGGGATTGATGACATTACCGGTTCACTCAAGATCGGCAAGGCAGCAGATTTATGCGCTATTGATTTATCGGATATTGAAACACAACCTATTTACAATGCTATTACTCACTTAGTCTACTCTGCATCACGTCATCAAGTAAGTGATGTTTGGGTTGCCGGTAAACACTGTTTAAAAAACAAACAACTGACCACGCTTAATTTAGATGATTTAAGAGAAAAAGTAACTCAATGGCAAGTGAAACTGCAATCTCCTATTTGATTTGCTACTTAACCTTACTACCTCATAATTATGAAAAATGCTTGAGCAATTTTTATTTGCCTTAAATGTTACTGCACCCATCCTAACCTTATTATGCTTAGGCATACTATTTAGGCGTACTGACTTTATTGATGAGCATTTCATCAATATCGCAAACAGCTTTGTCTTCAATATTAGCTTACCCTGCATGCTATTTTTTAGTTTGGCAGCTACCCCATTAAGCCAGTCAGCTAATCTTGCACTGTTCATATTTGGAATTTTATTCACGCTAACTACAGTACTTATTTTTCAATTACTCAGTCGCGTCTTAATCTCACAAGATAAACGCGGAGTATTTGTGCAAGGTGCATTTCGAGGTAACTTAGGAATTATTGGCATCGCCCTAGCCATAAATGCTTATGGGCCAGGAATTCTAGCAACTGCCAGTCTCTATATGGCCTTAATTGCTGTTATTGATAATCCTTTATCGGTTATTTTACTCAAACCAAAAAGTAAGTTTTCACTTAAACCTATTATCAGCAACCCAATCCTAATTGCTGTTCTTTTAGGCTTACTCAGCTCAGCTATTAACGTAAACATCCCACACTTTATCAAACAGTCAGGTCAATATTTAGCACAACTCACCTTGCCGCTTGCACTTATTTGTATTGGCGGGAGTTTATATTGGAAAAATTTCCGCAAAAACCGAAAAGAAGTCATTTGGGCTAGTATTTGTAAATTAATAATCATGCCATTATTGGGCACTCTTGCGGCTATTTACTTTGGTTTCCGTGGACAAAATCTAGGCCTCATATACTTAATGCTTTCAGCACCCACTGCTGTATCTAGCTATATAATGGCAAAAAAAATGAGTAATTATGGCACCATGGCCGCTGAAATTATTGCTCTTACTAGTGCAAGCAGCACTATTGTTATCACCTTAGGCTTGGTTTTATTAAAAAGTATGGACCTAATTTAATATGCGTATAGCCCTCGCTTATATATTTATCATATTACTGTGGGCTACAACCCCGCTAGCCATTAAGTGGAGCGCAGAAGGCTCTAGCTTTATTTTTGGTGTCACAGCACGCATGTCTATCGGTTTAACTTGCCTGCTATTAATACTATTAATGGCCCGCCAACCTTTACCTTGGCATAGCAAAGCTCGAAAAACTTACTTTGCAATTGCAATACAAATCTATGGTGCAATGATGGCTGTTTACTGGGGAGCGCAATTTATTCCCTCTGGCTGGGTTTCTGTTATTTTTGGACTATCCCCGTTTATAACCGCTATTTTAACAAGCTTATTATTAGGTGAGCGTAGTTTAACTTGGGATAAGTTAATTGCTTATACTTTCGGGGTCTCAGGGCTTGGCCTCATCTTTAGCACAGCAATACAAATGAGCTACCAGTCAGTATTAGGTATTTTAAGTGTACTACTCGCTGTTTTCTTACAAGCATTCAGCGCGGTTTGGGTTAAACGTATAAAAGCAAAACTACCCGCTTTAACTCAGGTAACAGGTGGACTAACCTTAGCTACCCCTTTATATCTTGTAACCTGGTGGTTTATTGATGGGAAAATTATAACGACAATACCTACGAACAGCTTATTATCCATTTTATACTTAGGTCTAATTGCTACACCTATTGGCTTTGCGCTGTACTACTACATCCTAACTCACTTAGCTGCAACTCGTGTTGCATTAATCACCCTAATTTCACCCGTCTTAGCCTTATTTTTAGGCTATTATTTCAATCATGAAATATTAACTGGAAAAATCATTGTAGGAACCGCACTTATTTTAAGTGCATTACTTATGCATAGTTTTTCTAGCTCTACAAAGCGACATAAATAAGCGGCCTACTTCTTTTCTGCGACAACCGCCTCATAATAATCTCTAGCTTGCTGAGCACAAGCACCAAAAGCATACGTATTTGCTTTTTCTAAATAGGGAACTTTTGAAGCCTCCAATTGGACCTCATTTTCAATCCAGTAATCCAGTTTTGCAGTCAAACTCTCTAAATTTCCTGCTGAAAACAAAAATTGATCATTTAAAGCAAACTGTGCAGAAGCACTCTGATTAGAGTCACTAATTAGAGCCGGCAAGCCACAACCAATAGCCTCTAGAACTGCCATACCTTCAAGTTCAATGTCAGAAGCATGAATAAACAAATCAGCGGTATTAAATAAATTAATTAATTCTTCTTGGCTAACATATTCAAAAATAGCAGGGTTAGGTAATTGGCTTCCTAACTCAACAAGCTTCTCCTTCATAGAGCCATTACCTGTGACAACCAACTGGATTTTATCTTTAAATTTTGATTTCTGAATAGCCTGCATCACTAAAGTATGCCGTTTTTCTGCCGCTAACCGCCCTACCATTAAAACAACAAAGCGCCCGTCAAACACTTCCTTTCTGACACTCTCTTTAGGCTTAAATTGCTCCGGCAAACCATTAGAAACAACCTCTACAGGCACTTGGATATTATATTTTTCTAACATCTCCTTACCAAAAGCACTAGGAGATAAAACTAAATCCGCTTTATTGTAAAATGATCGAATAAAAAAACGATATAAAATTGCATTCAGCCACTCAAAATCTAAGCCAATATTCCACATTAAATTTTCTGGCTGTACATGAAAACCAAAAACAATAGGTTTATTTAATTTTTTCGCAATTTTTGCAGCCTGATAGCCTAAATAAAAAGGAAACTGAATATGAACTAAATCGGCATCCTGAATAGCCTCAGTTAATATTTTTTTATTTGGCCAAGCAAATAAAAAATCCATTTCTTGCATTTGTTTTTTGGCGAACGGTAAGTGAAAAGCAGGAAAAATAATTTTATTCTTCTCAGGCTTACCTGTGCTAATAACGGTTAAATTATCTGATTTTTTAAAAAAATCAATGAAACGTCGTGTTGATACAACTCCGCCGGACTTTTCTCCATCGACATTGTCTGCAACAAAAACAATTTTCAACATATTCTCCAAAATATAAAAAAGACTTCTAGTAAATGTTAGGAATATAACCTTACTAAATAATGACAAAAAAGGGGCGTGAAGTAACGTTAATATCGTTTCTTCACGCCCCTTTTATACAGTAATGAAAGTAACATTGTTACTTATCTACTTAAGACAATTTATCCAATGCTGCTTTTGCTTTTGCTTTTTGCTTCAATTGAGTTTTAAAGGAAGTACCCTTTGGGTCTAAATTAGCATTAATAGCCTTATTAAGGTAACTCATAGCCTCTTCAGCCTTGCCTTGCTCCAATAAAAATTCAGCATAAAAGTAATTACTTGCTACACCTTTAGGGTTAACTTCTAAAGCTTTTAATAAGTATGTCTCTGCCTCTCCATCATCACCAAAAGCCACGGGCCAACCAGGCACCTTATAATACAGTACACCCATTGTTACTAATGCTGAACCTTCACGAGCCTCAGGATCAATACCTATTGCTTGTTGCAATAAATCTTTTGCTTCATTAACTAAACCTAAAGCAACAAAACTTGATGCATCTTCAGCCATCGTTAATAAAATAGCTGACTTCATAATTAATGGTTCAGCCTGCTGGGGAAAAGCGACTACGACATCAGAAATATCATCAACTAATTGTAAAAAAACATTCTTACGCTCCGTAGCGGACTCTGATTCACGGGTATCAACCCAGCTCTCTTCAATTTCAGAAACGCGCTCAACCATCGGGTCTGCAATAGCGCCCTGAGTAAAAAGTAGCAAAAAAACAACAAAAAATATTTTATTCATGTGTAAAAGTATAGTATCGAGCTTAAAACATTTCAAGTTTTATCCTATCGAACAAAATACAAAAATAGAATAACAAATATAAGTAATTGTTTATTAAGTACAAACAACAATATCCCATAAATAATAAAATGTTATTTGTAAGAACTACGCCACATTTTGTTGCGCATGTTGTATAATCACAACTTGTCACATTTAAAGCCCAAATACTCCATAACCCCCTCTCTCAATACTTCTAACCAGATAACTATTAATATGTCGCAAGAAAAATCAAGCTGGAAGCACTGGAAACTACTTACCCAAAAAGGCCGCCAAATTTGGGCATTCAAACCTAACTCGCTAGATATTAACGCGCACCTAGAAAGTGCCAATAATTTTTCTGAGTCAGAGCTTCAAGCGTTCAGTAAAGATTTTTCCTTTGACCGTAATATCAATCCATCCGCTAGTGATGAAGTTTTCAGACAACAATTTGAAAAAATTAATACGGATCGTTATTCAGGCACTATACCCAACGCAAAAACAACTGAAGAACAAAATCTAATTGATAGCCTTATAAAAGGTATGCACTACTTCAGTCGTTTACAAAGTGATGAAGGGCATTGGCCTGGAGACTATGGCGGCCCTTTATTCTTATTGCCTGGGTTATTAATAGCCTCTTATTTATCAGACACCCCCTTTCCTAAACCTCATCAAGAAATGATGAAAATTTACCTATTCAACCATCAACACTCTGATGGTGGCTGGGGTATGCACATTGAAGGCCAACCAACTATGTTTGGTACGGTTATGCAATATGTATCTTTACGCCTTTTAGGTACAGAAAAAGAAGACCCAAGACTACAAAAAGCAAGTCTATGGATTAAAGAAAATGGCGGGGCAACTGGCATTCCATCTTGGGGGAAATTTTACCTATCCATATTAAATCTCTACGACTGGGATGGATTCAATAGTCTATTCCCCGAAATGTGGTTATTCCCAAAATGGCTACCCGTGCATCCTTCTCGCTATTGGTGCCATAGTCGTATGGTATATCTACCTATGGCATACTGCTATGCAGAGCGTATACAAGTACCAGAGAATGACTTAATTCGTTCATTACGCGAAGAAATATATGTCCAAGATTTTGCAGATATTGACTGGGCAAAGCAGCGCAACCAAGTCTGCGAAAAAGATTGCTATACAATTCAATCCCCAATATTAAAGTGGATGGATGCAATCACTAATGGCTACGAAAAAATTAGACCTCAATGGCTAAGAAATAAAGCAACCCGTTATATTCTTGATTACCTTAATGCCGAAGATGCACAAACTGAGTACCTTGATATTGGCCCAGTTAATAAAGCTATCAATTCTATGTGTATTTGGCATGCTTATGGCAAAGACTCAGAACAATTTAAAAAACATGTCGCTCGCTGGTATGATTATTTGTGGGTTGCTGAAGACGGCATGAAGATGAGTGGCTACAACGGCTCGCAACTATGGGATGTTGCTTTCACTACCCGCGCCATGCTAGAAAGTGACCTTGGACACCTATTTCCAAAAACACTCGAAAAAAGTTATCAGTTTATTGATGATATGCAAATATTGTCTGAGCATGAAACTCATGAAGAATTCTTTCGTCACCCCATGATTGGTAGCTGGCCCTTCTCTACTGCCGAACAAGGCTGGCCGGTTGCTGACTGTACTTCAGAGGGACTCAGCGCAACACTTGCTCTGCATAAAACTGGCTTATTCAAACAAAATATTAGCGACCAACGCATTCACCAAGCAGTCGACGTTATCCTCTCCTACCAGAATAAAAATGGAGGCTGGCCGACTTATGAATTAAGTCGTGGGCCGTCGTGGCTAGAAAAGCTTAATCCATCGGAAGTCTTTGCAGACATTATGATTGATTATTCATGGACCGAATGTACGGGAGCCTGCGTCACCGCATTACTAGAAATATCTGAACGTTATCCCGACTATAAAAAAGATGAAATAACCACTGCCATTTCACGAGGTCTAAAATTTGTTGTTCAACAGCAGAAAGAAGACGGCTCTTGGTATGGTGGCTGGGCTGTTTGCTTTACCTATGCAACATGGTTTGGTATAGAAGCCTTAGTTCATGGAAAAAATCACATCGACGAAAAATTACGTATCGACAGCCTTAATAAGGCCTGTGATTTTTTACTCAGCAAACAAATGTCCGATGGAGGCTGGGGAGAAACCTATGAATCATGCTCAAAAATGGTATATTCTCAAGCTGAAACTTCCCAAGTTATTAATACAGCTTGGTCCTTACTTGCCCTACAAGCAGCCGACTCTACAGAAAAACAAGCCATTCAACGCGGTATAGATCTATTGCTGCAGAGACAACTTGATAATGGGGACTGGGCCCAAGAAAATATTTCTGGTGTTTTCAACTATAATTGCATGATAACTTACAGTTCCTATCGAAATATATTCCCTATTTGGGCACTAAATCGTTTTTATCAGCGCAATAACTGTTAAATATCAATTATTCGTATTAGAATTAACAAGTCAACACCGTATATAAAGAGCTCACATGAACACTCAGTCTGAACATAATGATTTATTTGATATTTGTATAGTTGGCGCCGGCATGGCCGGTGCGACTATCGCTGCATATCTTGCCCCTAAAGGCATAAAAATAGCGCTTGCAGATAGGGAATACACTGAAAAAAACCGTATTGTTGGTGAACTACTTCAGCCTGGTGCAGTACAAACGTTAAAAAAAATGGGCTTAGAACACTTGTTAGAAGGCTTTGATGCTCAACCCGTTTATGGCTACGCACTCTTCAATAAAGACAAAGAATTCCCTATTGAATACAATCAAGACGACTCGACAAGCTACAAAGGAATCGGCTTGCATAATGGTCGATTCCTGCAAAAAATTCGTAAAGATGCCCTTAATAGTCCTAACATCACTCAAATTCATGGGACCGTCTCTGAACTTATTGAGAATGAAAACAAGGTCGTCACTGGCGTTAAATATAGAGAAAAACATACCCGTGAAATTAAATCGATCAATGCAAAATTAACCATTACAAGTGACGGCTTCTTTTCTAGCTTTCGTAAAGATTTAAGTAATAACGTAAAAACAATTACTTCATTCTTTGTAGGGCTCATTCTTAAAGACTGTGAACTCCCCTATCCTAATCATGGGCATGTTTTTTTATCAGCACCTACACCCTTCATTTGCTATCCAATTTCCAGTAATGAATCAAGATTGCTCATTGACTTTGCAGGCGATAAAGCGCCAAAAAAAGAAGATGTAAAACGGCATATTGAAGAAAATATCATGCCTTTTATACCTGATTCATTCAAACCTTGCCTAGAACAAGCATTAGTTAATAATGATTATAAAATCATGCCTAACCACTACATGCCTGCAAAGCCAGTCCTTAAAGAAGGTGCCGTTTTATTAGGTGATGCTCTTAATATGCGTCACCCAATTACAGGGGGCGGGTTAACCGCTGTCTTTAATGATGTTTTTTTACTCAGCTCACACCTGTTAGACATGCCAGACTTTAACAACCCTAAACTGATTCATGAAAAACTAGATTTATATTACAAAGACCGCTATCACGCCAATACCAACGTTAATATTATGGCTAACGCTCTATATGGTGTTATGTCTAACGACCAGCTTAAACAAGGCGTCTTTGAGTACCTACATAAAGGTGGCGACCACTCAGGCGGCCCAATTAGCTTGCTCGCAGGCCTTAACAGAAACCCAACGATACTCATAAAGCACTTCTTTAGTGTTGCAATGCTGTGCATTAGCAACCTTTTCAAAGAAAATAAAATAAGCTTCAACAACGCTTTTCGCGTTATAAGAGATGCTTTCTGCATTATTAAGCCATTAGCAGTCAACGAACTACGCCCCAGCTCTTTTTTCCAAAAGAACATTCACAACTAAAATGCAACGACTAAAAGATAAAATCCGCGACATTCCTGACTTCCCAAAACCAGGGATTGTCTTTAAAGATATAACGCCATTAGTTAAAGACCCAGCAGCATTACGTCTATCAGTCCATCAACTCATTCATCCTTTTTTAGGTAGAGATATTACCGCTGTTGCTGGCATGGAAGCGCGAGGGTTTATTTTTGGATCTCTCGTTGCTTGGGAACTAAACCTACCCTTTATCCCCTTAAGAAAACCAGGAAAACTGCCTTATGATGCACAAAGTGTTTCCTACGATCTTGAGTACGGCTCAGCTAGCTTAGAAATCCATACTGATGCACTAGATAAAAACGACCGAGTACTCTTAGTAGATGACCTACTTGCTACCGGCGGTACAGCTAAAGCAAGCTGCGAGCTTATCGAGCAACTAGGGGCTAGTGTTGAAGCATTAGCCTTTGTCGTAGAGCTAGATTTTTTAAAAGGCCGAGAAAAGCTTGATCGTTACGAAATCCACTCCTTACTGCATTACTAAAGTTAATCATGCCGGAACTGCCCGAAGTTGAAACAACCTTACGAGGCATCAGCCCCCATATAAAAAACCAAACCGTTAGCCAAGTCACTATACGCCAAGCTAAACTACGCTGGCCCATTCCAGAAAACTTGCCTGAACAACTTCATCAACAAACCTTAATCAGCCTAACGCGTCGAGCCAAGTATTTATTATTTCACTTTGAAGCAGGAACCTTACTTATTCACCTAGGTATGTCAGGAAGCCTACGAGTAATCAAAGAAAATATCCCAGCGGAAAAACACGACCATATTGATATTACCTTCAATAACCATAAAAGCATCCGTTTAACTGACCCGCGTCGTTTTGGCGCTGTTTTATGGCTAGGTCTAGAGCCTAATCAACACCCGTTGCTTAACAAGCTAGGCCCCGAACCTTTAAGTGATGATTTTGATGCGTCTTATCTACATACACAATCTAAAAATAGAAGAGTCAGTATTAAACAATTTTTAATGAATCAACATATTGTCACCGGCATTGGCAACATCTACTGTACTGAGGCCTTGTTTTTCGCTGGCATCCACCCTACCCGTAATGCAGGTAAAATTTCATTACAACGTTACCAAGTACTGGTTACCCACATAAAAAGAATTTTACAAACAGCGATCACTCAAGGTGGAACCACATTACGTGACTTTGTAGGCAGTGATGGAAAACCCGGCTATTTCAAACAAGAACTCAGTACTTACGGTCGCTCAGGACAGCCCTGCATACACTGCCAACAAACTTTAAGTGAAATAAAACAAGCAAATAGAACCACAGTCTATTGCAAACATTGCCAAAATTAATAACTCATATAAATAATCCTCATAAATTCATGAACCAAGAAGAAATATCTAAAGAAAAGGTCAACCAAGAAACATCTAAAATAGAATGGTCGGCGCTACAGCGCTTCTTTGCCAGCGGATTAGCTGTTTATGTTTCGCCTGAACTAGACCTAGTTGATGTTGCTGATGCTTTTTCAAAAGACAACAAAACACAAGTTGAACAATGGATGCTAAGTAAACAAGTACACTTAGTATCAGACCAACAAGCAAGTACTTGGATCGAGGATGACACAATTATGTGGGCTACGGTCATTAAGCCCTGGGTGCTTGTTCAGACTACTTAAAAATTAATTTAGCGCTGTTTACCGATAGATACAGGTAATACCTTGCAAAATTACAGCGCATATTGCACACTTAGAAAAAATACTACATCTAACTACAGGGGTTCCCATGGAAAGAAATGAAGCAATGTCCTTTATTCTAAAGTTGTTAAAACTTATGCTAGAAAAAGACGGCTCCGATTTATTTATCACTAGCGGTTTCCCGCCTGCAATGAAAATTAAAGGCACCATGACTCCCATTTCAAAACAACCCTTATCTTCTAATGATGCTAAAGCACTCACCCAGTGCATCATGAATGATAAGCAGCTCAAGGAATTTGAAGAAACTCAAGAATGTAATTTTGCCATTGCACCTGGAGGCTTATGTCGCTTCCGTGTTAACGCTTTTGTACAACAAGGTTCACAAGGCCTGGTTATGCGAACGATTGCCGCTGAAATCCCCAGCTTTGAAACACTAGGCCTCCCTTTAATACTAAAAGACCTGATCATGTCCAAGACAGGTCTTATCGTCATGGTAGGGGGAACAGGATCAGGTAAATCGACATCAATGGCATCTATGCTAGATCACCGTAATGAAAATAGTTACGGCCATATCATTACCATTGAAGATCCTATCGAATATGTTCATGAACACAAAAACTGTGTCATCATGCAACGCGAAGTCGGCGTTGATACGTCTGGCTGGGAAATTGCACTCCACAACACCTTACGTCAAGCACCTGACGTGATTGTATTAGGTGAGATTCGTGATAAAGAAATCATGAACTTTGGTATTGAATTTTCCCAAACAGGTCACTTGGCACTAGCAACCTTACACGCAAATAATGCCAACCAAGCCATTGACCGTATCTTAGGTTTCTTCCCTACAGAAACTCAAACCAAATTAATGCAAGATTTAGCTTTAAATGTACGTGCAATTATTTCACAGCGTTTAATTAAGACTGTCGATGGTGGACGCTGTGCTGCCATTGAAATTTTAATTAACACACCACTTATTTCTGATTTAATCTCTAAAGGTGATGTGTCAGGCATTAAGCCGATTATGGCAAAATCACGAGAACTCGGCATGCAAACCTTTGACCAAGCCATCTTCGACCTTTATCAAGCAGGAAAAATCTCCTATGAAGAAGCGCTTAGAAATGCTGATTCATCCAATGAACTACGCCTACAAATCAAACTAGCCAGTGGTAATGATGATGATTTTAATGAACTATCATTGCAATCAACAGATGATCACGAGCACGAAATGTAGTTTATCGCGCCTATACTAACCACAGCCGACATAAGAAGACACTATGGACATCTCCCCTTACGTAAAATTAATGGTTGATAAGCAAGCAGATAGCTTACACCTCAACCTTAATTCAGCCCCTAGCCTGCGGTTATCGAACCAAGAAAAGCCAGTTGGCACCACTCTTGTTACCACGTTAGCACTGAAATCACTTTTTGAACAATATACCGACGATACCCAAAGATTACAGTTTTCTATCGACAAAACAATACGTGTTTCTAAACCTTTATATGGTAATTACAATTTCTTTATTGAATTCAATGAAAAAAATGAAGAACTTTCAATTACCATCAGCTTAGATACACGAAAAGTTGTTACTCATATCCCAAAAGAAAAAATAGAAGTCTTAGGTGTAACACCAGAAAAGCTGGATATATTTCCTTATCTAAAGAAAATGATTTCTTTAGAGGGGTCGGATCTATTTATCACTTGCGACTCCCCTGTAAAAACGAAAGTTTATGGTGCCGCACTTGATTTAGACTCCTACTTACTAACCCCAGAACTAACAAGGTCTGCTGCGCATGCAATTATGACTCCAGAGCAAATTGAAGAGTTTGAGCGCACCAAAGACCTTGATTTTGCTATTAGCCTACCAGACAAAAGTGCCCGCTTTCGAGTCAATGCATTTTATCAACGAAGAACAGTTGGACTAGTACTACGCCTTATTCCTTCAATAATCCCCACCTTAGAAGAGCTTAACTTACCTGAAATTATGGGTGAGCTATCTATGGTCAAGCGCGGGCTAATTCTAATGGTAGGGGGCACAGGATCAGGAAAATCTACCACGTTAGCCGCTATAGTTAATCACCGTAATATGAATTCAGCGGGCCATATTCTAACCATTGAAGACCCTGTTGAGTTTTCCCACCCCAACCTGAAATCAATTATTAACCAACGAGAGGTTGGAATAGATACTGTTTCTTATGCACGTGCATTAAAATCAAGCTTACGAGAAGCGCCTGATGTTATTTTGGTAGGGGAGATTCGTGACCGCGAAACAATGTCTGCTGCTCTTGAGTTAGCGAATACCGGTCATCTATGCCTCTCCACCTTACATGCTAATAACGCGAACCAAGCCATGGAGCGTGTTATCAATATGTTCCCCAGTGACCTACACAAGCAACTGTATATGGATCTAGCCATTAACTTGAATGCAGTTATTTCTCAACGACTTATTCCTGATACACGTGATAAACGTACCGCTGCCATTGAAGTCCTCATCAACACACCTCATATTTCAAATTTAATTTTACAAGGCGATATTAAAGAGATTAAAGAGGCAATGAAAACCAGTGGAAGTAAAGGTATGTGTACGTTTGATGACGCCCTATTAGGCTTATTTAAAGAAAAACGCATCACCCTTGAAGAAGCCCTTAAAAATGCTGATTCAAGCAACGATTTACAAGCTAAAATTAACTTTGGTTAAACACTTTTTTATCTCCCTATACACATAGGTATCTACACAAGTCTTAAAGCCTTCTCCAGAGGGAGAAGGTTGGATGAGGGGAAATAGATAAGTGCCTTATTTTATTCTCCTCACCCCTGCCCTCTCCAGCAGGAGAGGGAGTCATTGAGTGCTATAACTCATTGTATTTTAATTGTAAAAAGTTGTGTAGATAGCTATGCCCTATACAGGAGGTAGAGCTTACAGTCTCTCCCTCTTCAAGTACTTTCGATAAAGCTGAAAGTATTTACACTACTTTTTATACGCCCGAAAATTCCAAATCACTTCCAAATACTTACGATATTCGTAAAGTCATCTGTCCAGGGTTTCATATCAAAATATAAGCCTGGCTTTTGCCAGCGTCCTAAACCATTTTTATATAAAGGTGCTAGTGCTTGCTCATTTTTCGCAAACACAAACCAATCTGTAGCAACCACTAAAGGTATCTCTTTTTGTGGCTTAAATTCTTGAATTAATGCCGCATAGCCAAGTTGCTTAGCATGATCGGATAGTACTTTTTTTAAGGCTAAATGCCTATTCGTAATATGAAAAGCTAAAATCCCATTCCGAGTTAGTTTGCTCAAATACAACTGCATCGCTTCTTGGGTTAACAAGTGCGTCGGTACAGAGTCCGAACTAAATGCATCAATCACTAATAAATCAAATACGCCATTTTGTTCAGATTGTAATGATAATCGTGCATCACCAATAATCATGGGTGCTTTAGGCGTACATCGACGTAGGTAACTAAAATAGTTTGGATTTTTAGCAATTTCTACAACCACAGGGTCAATCTCATAAAACTTCCATGCTTGCTGAGGCTTAGCATAACAAGCTAAAGCACCCGCACCTAAACCAACAACCCCAACACTCCATTTCCGATTAGTGCTATCAAACTGTTTAAATAGCTGCCCCATAGGCCCAGGACGACTGTAATAAGTCAGTGGCTCTTGCTCATGTGCGGCTAAACGCTGCGCACCATGCTTCGTTGTACCGTGGAATAATTCCTTATATTTTTCAGGTCGGCCCTGCTCATTTAATAACACACTATCGCGCACTGACAACACACCAAAAAATGTACGTTCCTGATATACCGTATTTGACATAGTGGTACGCAAACCCACGATAAAAAAGATAATAACCCCTGTTAATAAGGCTAAACCAAGCGCTTGACGACGAAAGGCATACGTTAAACCCGCAAATAATATCAGTGCTGTTCCAATATTATCCATATACGCCCCTAAGTCAGAAACACCAAAATAAATTGCACACCCGAGAATAAAGACAGCAACGGGAAAGATTGCCTGTTTAGCCCAAATCCCCCATTGCTCATTCTGCCAGATGGTATCAGCAGGACGTAATAATAATGCGGCAACAATCATAATGGGATATTCATAAATCCCGTTAAAAATAAATGGAGCAACAAACGTATTAAACATTCCCCCTAGCATGCCTGCAAACGACATAATCAAATAAAACAAGGTCAAATACTTAGTATGTGGCCGATATTTTGCAAGCTCTCCATGGCACACCATAACAGCCAAGAAAAAAGCACTTAAATGCAATGCTAAATCTAGCCAATATGGCAAAATTGCAGGATTAATAAATGAGTAAGCAATAAAAGGTAACAATACAATAGGCTGTAACCAAACCGACGCACGGTGTATTTGTTTTGCCCAGCGAGAAAAAACTAATACAAATGATAGTAAGTATAAGGTTAATGGAATAATCCATAATAAAGGAGCGGCCGCAATATCTGTACTCACAAAATTTGTCAGGCCTAACAATAGGCTTGAGGGTACAAAAGCGAGCACCAACCAATGTAGTTTACTTAATAAGCTAGGTTCCTTTTGTTCTGTCTCTTGCTCTTCGGCTTCAGCAGTCTCACTATTTTTATATAAGCGTAAAAACAACCAACCACACGCAGCGATAAATAAAATAAGCCCAATATAGCCAAAACTCCAACTTACTTTTTGAGCACCTAAGCCAATATTTGGCTCAACAATAAAGGGGTAGCTCAATAAAGCTAAAAGACTCCCTATATTACTAGCGGCATAAAGATAATACGGATCGTGACTAGTATGATGTCCCACATGTGAGAACCATTTTTGTATCAAAGGTGATGTCGTCGATAGAATAAAAAATGGCAGACCGATAGAAATAAATAACACCCAAACTAACCACAGCGTCGGATTACTTTCTGTCGGCGGTGTCATCACTTCGGGCAGTCCAACAGGTAAAGCAATTAAACTAAATAAAATTAGCGCACCGTGAACTTGGATCTGGCGTAAGGGCTTAAAACGTGTAGAAATAAAATGAGCGTATAAATAACCAAAGAATAACAACATTTGGTAAAACACCATACAGGTATTCCAAACAGCAGGTGACCCACCTAGTAAAGGCAACATAAGCTTGCCAAATAAAGGCTGTAAAATAAACATCAGCGTTGCACTGACAAAAAGTGTACCTGCAAACACGAAAATCAAGGAAAGACTACGTTCAGAGCGAATGGGTGTATTGGACATAATGATTTAAGAGGTGCCTAAGAATCTACAATAAGATAAGTATTGTAGAGGGTGTCGTGGCTATTTTCAAAATAGTTCTCAGATTAAAACTAAAGTGAGGTATTTCTGCTCCAAGATACTAATTTACAACTCTCAATTCATTCTCAAAAATAACTCATTTTGCTTTCTTGTACCCGCAAGTTAGCCCTTCACGAATACATGCTAAATTCAGCGCATAAAAAAGCCCCAGTATTAATAAAAATATTGGGGCTTGTAGAAAACTAAATACTTAATCTATCACTGTACCACTTATCGCAGCATAAAATGATTCAATACTAATATAGTCAAATTCCCCTGCTACATTAAAATGTATAAAGCCAAAGAGCCCTTCACTTTGAAGATCACCACTTACCAACATTGCTTTTATCGTGTAATTCCCATTATTTGTATCAGTACCACTAATAATAACGACATTATCAAGGCTAGAGTCATCTGTAACAATCAAATCATGCTTTGACACTACTCCCCCACAAATTTCAGTCATAACCGCTGAACCTCCATGAAAAACAACGGTACGTGCATCACACTCTTTATCAAGTGATGTATCAAAAGATAATGTTTTCCCAGTAAATAGTTCACGATCTAATGGTAATGGTTTACCAACAAGGTCTTTCCAGCCATCAGTACTTGACAAAACATATTCATCACGACCTGCTGCTTGCTCAACTACAATCTGCTCACTACTGTTATCAGAATATGTAAGCTCTAATTTACCATTCACAAGAGCCCATGTTAAATCTGAAGAGTGCATATTTGGAGTGCCATCATCACTTCTCGAATGATACAAGGTGCCTGTCCCATCAGCAAAAAAGGTAGAAAAACTGTCTCCAGAAGAAACCGTCACAAAGGCTTGCCTAGCAATATCCCCTTCTACTAAAGTTAACTCCTCTGTGGGCGGTGTAGCTACCGCGCCACCATCACTCGAACTATATCCATCACTTGAACTATACCCATCACTTGAACTATACCCATCACTCGAGGTTGAAGACTGAAATTTTTCAGTAACAACGCCTTCAATTTGATCAAATGCAGCTTTATTCAACAACAAGTCATCATCACTGATTCCGTCATTAACAGCCCAGCCACGACGAACAAAACCATCATGTACTGCAAGAACTGGGTTTGAACCACCATACTCTGTTTCTATTTCAGCAGGAAAGCTAGAAAACTCCATAATTTCTTGACCATTAACTGTTTTAATTTCCCATGTTAATTCTGCTTTTACTACCCAAGTAGAACTACCTTGAGGCCACTCAATCAATTTTGCTGCTCCTGCTGTATCCCCAGAAACGCCTAAAATAGTAATATATCTAGATACAGGAGAATGTAGCCAAAATGAATTTTGCTTTGTATCAGGATCAGAAAAATATTTAACACTAGCTAACGAAGTGGCCGCACCACCTACTGTTGCATCTATTAAATTACAGCTCCCACCAACAGAGCTAGATGCTACACTAACACCACCCGTCCAGCAACTACCATCATAACTCGTATGACGTGAAATATAATACCCACCGACAGGATAAGCACTTGATATTTTATAAGCTTTAACTCCATCCATAAAAACCTCAGATGAACTTGAACTTGAACTTGAACTTGAACTTGAACTTGAACTTGAACTTGAACTGCTAAATCTTTCTATAAAACTGCCTAGCTGTTTACCTTTTAAAGTTATTTCTGTTGCGGCACGCTTTACTTCAGGACAGCTTGTTCCAAAGCCTTTCGTATAAGCAAACTCTCCGTCAAAACGTATAGACTCTTTATTCGGTTGACCTATTTCCCAACCTGTATTTGACATACAAACATCAGCTAGCTCGGTAGAGCTACTAGAGCTACTAGAGCCAGCTAACTGCCAGCTTGATTGAGAATAATCCCAATGATAACTCATGAATCCCAGTTCAGTTTTATCTGCATTTAACTCTAACTTGTCATATTCATCACCATGAAAAGAATATGCCCCAGTGGTTAAAAACTCTTGAATATTAGTGGCTACGGACTCAACATCCTCTTTTACTCTCTCTAAATCACTAGTCAGAGTTTCAAGAGTAACAACATACGTAACTCCATCAACCAGCACTTCCTTAAGAAGGCCGTCCTCTGAATCTAGCTCCCCAACAATATCAAAACCATTAATTTCTGATAAAGACTTTGAGTCTAACGCTCTATCTAATACTGCCATTAAGGCAGAAATCTTACTTTCTAGCCCACTAAATGCCAGTAATAACTGTTCTTTTTCTGTAAAACTACCTACCGTATCAATTGCCTTAATAGTTTTAGCAATATCGCCCAAGGTTTCATTAATTAATTCTGCTTTTTTATGTAATTTACTATAGGCCAATTGCTTAGCTACATCTTCCTCAGTTGTGCCCGCTACCGATTTTTCTGCCACAAAATCAGCAAATAAACTAATACCATCACTTTCTGAAATACTCAACTGCCCTTTTACTATTTTTTCAGCCTGAAGAGCCGCCTCTTCTGAAGGCAGTGCTTTCAACGTCGAGTTACGAATCGTATTTTGCACTAAAGTTGTGAACGGTGTAATAGTTGCAACTTTACCAATTGGAGACGAGTATGTAACTGGTTGAGTAATTGCCCCTAATTCACTATCAATAGAAGCGGTAGTAATTTCTGCAATTAAAGGATACACCGAAGAGTAAGCGGGGGGGGCAGATAATATATAACCACCGTCTACATCTGTAATTGCAAAATAGGTTTCATCAGTACAGCTTAAATCGTCATTTGTATCGTAACAGACGGTTGCATTTCCAATATAGCCATCAATTACAGCCCCTTTTGTCTCAACTGTATTAGTCTCTGATGAACTTGATGAACTTGATGAACTTGATGAACTTGATGAACTTGATGAACTTGATGAACTTGATGAACTTGATGAACCATCACAGCCAGCTAAAGCAAGTGCAACCGCTAAAGCAAGTGAACCTCGCTTCATTCTTATATTTGTATCATTCATAATTATTTATGACCCTTTAAATTGAACATTAAAAAACTAGCGCTCCACGGCGAATCAACAGTGCCCCAGCACGCCCTGCGTCCGGTTCAACTATGCACAAAAAGCCGCATAATTAAACCTACCTCAAATGGCTTTACGGTTCTTCGGGAGAAAATTTTAGCCTCCCGAGCAATATTCCATATCACTTCGGCTTGGCAACAACCCTTCGCCTACTGCGGACTAAAAATCATCCCTGATTTTAAGCGCAGGAGTTAACTTTTCAATAATTGTAAAATACGGTAAATACGTAAAATACGTAAAATACGTTAGAATACTAACATACAAACTTAACTTCTCTTAATTAAATTAGGTTTTTTAATGCTCCAAACGTGATATAGCTCACACAACATAGCTAGTCAACTTTCCCCTTAAAAGACCAGTGTTTCTTATACTAGGACTTAACACATCAACAGTTTTAAAATACATCAATCTACCTATGTTCACTACCTTAGCTTCCCCCATTCTTAGCCGCTCTAAGCATTGGCTTATCCCCTGCCTACTCACCATCCTTTCCTGTACTATGTACAGCCACTCTTTGGAGCACCCTAACTCCATGTTTTGGGATGAAAATTACCATATTCCCTCAGCACAAAAACATATTGACGGCATTCTTTACATGGAGCCTCACCCGCCTCTAGGTAAAATGCTTATGGGCTTAAGTGAATCAGTCTTTGCCCTGAACTCTCATCAGGATATGTCAGCACTGCTAAAGACTGATTATGCTAAGGCAAAAGATTTCCCTAAGAACACCCAATTCTTTGCCTTCCGCCTACCTTCAGCTTTATTAATGGGGTTGTCGGTGTTCTTTTTTTATCACACCCTACTCATACTTACTAAAAATCGAGCTATTGCTAGTATTTTTAGCTTATTTTTTATTTTTGATAATGCTTTAGCCGTACATACTCGCGCCGCAATGTTAGAAGGAATACAGATATTTTTTATTGCACTCGCCATTTGGTATTTAGTCTACAGCCTTTCAAAGCCCAACAAATTAGCTTTTTCAAACTACGCAATGTTAGGTTTTATAGTAGGACTTGCTGTTGCTGTAAAAATCAATAGTCTTATTTTATGTTTATTATTAGTTATTTTAATATTTGAAGACATTCTAAATATTGAAAAATCAAAAACGTTGTTAAGAATTTTAAAAAAAGCACTTTTAGGAAGTTTTTTATTTTTCGCCACCTTAGTTAGCGTTATGTTAGTGGTTATGTATATACATATCGGCATGAACTCCACCATAATAAAAGGACACTCTTACAAAGCATCACCTAGTTATATTAATGCATTACATATCAAAGGGTCCTGGAGTCGTGAGGCATTTTATTATGGTTTGCAAGATCATTACCGTTATCAGGCTGAATATGCACAAGGAGTACCTCGCTTAGATGCATGCAAGAAAGGCGGTGAAAATGGAAGCTCTTGGTCTCACTGGCCTTTCGGCGGAAAAAGCATTAATTATCGCTGGAATAAAAAAATTAGCCCAACTACAAGAAGGTCTCACTCTCATTGGGGGAAACGCAAGTATTCTCGTCCATCTCCAGTTGCTTATAGCTATTTAGTGGCCAACCCTTTTATTTGGCTGTCTTCAACCTTAGGCATCATAATGTCGATAACACTTATCATCAGTCGCTTTGCATATAATACGCCCATTAAAGATAACAAATTATTCCGTTGGATCACCTATTTTACATTAATGTATGTCAGCTATTTAATCGCTATCGCCCAAATAGATCGAGTAATGTACCTTTACCATTATTTTATTCCATTAGTTTTCGCTATTATTAATTTATGTTTATTATTTACCTACTTATTTAAAGATAAACTACTGAATAATAACTATTGGGTGATTTCCAGCCTTGTAGGGATTTCGTTCTTAACTGTTGGCTTATTTATTTGGTTTAGCCCTCTGACTTACAGTATTCCGCTTAGTGCAGAACAATTTTCATCACGTAACTGGCTACCCATTTGGAAGATGGAAAATATAAAATAAGCAACATTAGAGTAGCCAAATTAATATGTAATATAATCTAGCCACTCATCAATACAAAAATTCTAACAGTTATTTTAAACTCCCCATATACTCAGTAACCACCTTAATATCCTGGTCACTTAACATACCAACAATACCCCGCATAGGGCCATTTTTACGAGTACCTTCTTTAAATGCATGCAACTGTTTTTGCAAATAACCCGGGTGCTGACCTGCTAATCGAGGTGTAACCCCCATACCTTTAGCACCTTGACCATGACAGCCAAAACACAGGGTTGCTTTTGGTTTCCCTTGTTTTGCTAGGTCTTTTTTACCTCCAGCACTTTTATTTTTTAATGAAGAAAAATAAGCCGCTAAATTATTCATTTCCTCATTAGAAAGACCCGAAGCAATATGATTCATCATGCCATTTGTGCGCGTGCCACTACGAAAGCTACGTAATTGATTAACTAAATAGGCGGGCTTTTGCCCAGCTAAACTGGGAAAATTAGGATTTTTACTGTTGCCTTCAGCGCCATGACAGTTAAAGCACATAGCTCCCTTTTCCTTACCTGCAGCAACATCAGGTGCTGCAGGTACAGTTGTTGAATATAATAAACTTAAAAAAACACTCGTCATTAGATATTTATATGCTTTCATAACCCACCCCATTATTTCAAAAATAAGTCCTTAAATCTTACGCCCTCACCAGCAATTGTTCCAACTTTTCTTCTATTGAAAAAAAACAAACGCATTCTTCAATAAAGCAATCCAGACACATTCTAGTAATCAGAGAAACCATGATAATATGTGTAGTTATTAATAATTCATTACAGCAATGGCTCTTTTCAACTCTAATTCATAAGCACTGAAATAGCCTCAAGTAATAAGTATTAATCTTGCCTACCTTATCCTTAGCAAAGAATTACTCTGCCCTACCTATGCAAACTAAAGCTTTATATTATCGTCTTATCCCGCTCACTTTTATTTTGATCGCCTTAGCCATTTGGTTTCAACCTGACTTTTTTCAACGCGCCTCTGGTCTTAACTTACCGGCCGGTCAACTCCCTAAACTGTCTCAAACACTTAAAATAGATAAACCTTGTGTTGATACACACCCAGAATGGCGTGCCGCACAAGTCGTAGATGGTGTTGCTATGGCAGAGTCTTTATTATGTGAACCGGATAACCCTTATAATATCGCCGCTTTCGTTAAAGGCATGAATAATGTCTCGATGCGTACTTTAATGAACAGCCGTATTGCAGAAGATGCTCTAAGAAAATCGGATGATTTAGATGGTGATGGTGACCCAGATATTATCCGTATTAAACTAGAAGTCATCGAATTAAACGGTGCAACACCTGATAGTCCAGGCGTTTTCCCAACTTATGATATTGCTCCAGGTATTCAGCCGGGTATGTGGGCATTTTCTCCAAAATTACGCGGCATGAGTGTTAAAAACTTCCGCTCTATTAAAGCAAACGCTATTTTACGCGCGCCTTCACCTGTTATTCGCATTGAACAAGGTGATAAAGTTTATATCACTTTAGAAAATACCCATTACTTTCCACATACTTTGCATTTTCATGGCGTTGATCATGCTTTTCAAACCGCTAATGGCGGTGATAATGACGGCGTTCCTGTTACCGGCGAAAAGCCTGTAATGCCAGGATCAACTCGTACTTATGAATTACAACCCCGCCATGCAGGAACCATGCTTTACCACTGTCATGTACAAACAGATAAGCATTTAATGATGGGGTTAAATGGCATGTTTGTTGTAGAAGAAAACAAACCGAACAATTGGGTACAAACCTTTAATGTGGGTGCAGGGCATGTACGCTATTCTTCAGTGGCCATTAAAGAAAAATATGACCGCGAATATGATTTACATTATCAATCAATCGATAAAAATCTCGCCAAAACTATTCAAAATTCAAATGACGTACGTGAAATTTCCAAACAAATGCACCGCGTATACAACATGAGCGAATCGAATGAAAACTACTTCATGCTCAATGGTCACTCTTTCCCTTACACACTTCGGGATGCTCTTATTATCGCTAAGCCTGATGAAAACATTAAATTACGTGTAGCCAATACACAGCACAGCGGTATTGCTCTGCATATTCATGGACATAAGGCGACCATTACTGACTACGATGGTGTTTCAATCAACCCTCTAGCCCAAATCACACGTGATGTTTATGACTTATCAGCTGCACAGCGGGTTGATTTACATTTACAAACGACGAATGACGGCTTACATAGTTATGGTGAAGGCGCTTGGCTTTTCCATGACCATGTTGAGATGGCCGTTGCAAATGACGGCATAAGCCCCGGCGGAAATGTCGCATTAATGGTTTACGAAAGTATGTTATCGCCGAATGGCTTACCTAAAATTCGAGAAGGTGCATTAGATGATGTATTTACCAGCAGTTATTACGCTAAAGAAAAACCACTTTGGGGCAAGCTAGAACCGGGTACTTTAGCTCCAAACTATGTTCACCTAATTTTATGGGGCTTACTCATTGGCCTTATTATTGGCTTATTTATTTTTATCGTTCGTGGCCTACAGAAGGCGGATTAATATGCATCACTTCTCTTTTTTAATACTTTTATTTATCCTTTCAAGCCCTGCTTTTTCAGCTATGAATCATGGCGGTATGATTATGGATGAAAAAGGCATGATCATGAATCATAACCCTGATAAATTACCGAAAGACTGCAAAGAAATATCTGAAGATATTGATATTACAGTTCGAGGTGGACATAAGTTTGCTAAAGAATTTGATGGCAAAATGTTTACTTATGATAAACGTGATTTTCAAGTTCCGGGCTGTGCACGTATCAATGTCACCTTTATTAATGAAGATGATATTCGTCATCAATTTATGATTCATGGCCTACCAGGTTATATGTATCCAAAAGGTATGTTCACAATTGAGCTCTATGGTAAGGGACAAAAAACAGGTTCATTTATCGTACCTAGCCGTGATTACACTTATTACATTCACTGCGAAGTATCTCAACATACTGAAAAAGGTATGAAGGGCCAATTAAAAGTAGGTAAAGGTACGGGAGATTTAGACAGTATTTTAGGATTAACCCCCCCTTTAACGCCGGACCTCTATCTAGTTAATAATAGTATTTTTACTTGGGCTTCTTTGGCGTTAAGCGCCCTTATTGGTATGCTGTTAATTCTTTATTTCGGAAATATGTTAGTTCGCAAATTAACGCTCAAAAATTCTGAGTAAAGGAAATACCCTTTTGTACCGTGACCAAAAATAACTTTATTTGAACACCTGATATTTCCCCAGTTAACAGTTTAGATGTAGTAGAATCTCTCGCATATAATTAAAGAGGCTTAAAGCATGATAGGTAAAATTAAGAGTTACGATCTAGAAACACAAACGGGAGTCATACAATGCGAAGGCATTTATTATGGTTTTCACATGGATGACTGGAGTGAAACCGAAGACCCTCGAGTTGATTCTGACGTACTCTTTGAAGGTGAAGGCGACACAGCTAGCATGGTCACCTTGATTGGAAGCTACCTACAACATAAAGACGCGGTTAAGTCTCGAAAAGTCGCTATGTTTTTAGCCCTCTTTCCATTAACCGGAATTTTTGGCGCGCACCGTTGGTATTTAGGCTTTTACAAGCTTGCTATGCTTCAAATGACAGTGACTGCCTTCACCCTTGGTGCGGGTTATTTATGGCCCTGTGTTGAAGGTGTTTTACTAATGAACGGTAGAATAGAAAAAGATAAAGAAGGGCGCCCGTTAAAATAAAATTAACGACATTAAGTAGGCTCTATTAGCCTTAATATATTGACACCTTAATAAATTAAGCATCTGCTTGTTACTCATAGTTACTCTATTGATAACGACAGCATAAAACAATTATTTATTAAGGTTGATATATACCGTATTTCAATTACATACTCTCGCTTTCATGCTTGCTTCCTTTGCACTTGCAGTTCAATTCTTAACTCGCTTTCCACTCAATATAAAAATTGAACTCACGAATAAACGCTTAGGCCAATCCGTTCTATTTTATCCGCTTATTGGCCTGTTAATCGGCGCCCTCCTCTACTCACTCGCCTATTTTTTACCAGCACACTCAATACAACTTAATGCGGCTATCATTTTAAGTATTTGGATATTTATCACGGGCGGATTACATTTAGATGGTTTAGCTGACTGTAGCGATGCATGGGTAGGTGGCTTAAACGATAAAACTCGCAGCTTAGCCATAATGAAAGACCCAAGCTCAGGACCTATTGCCGTCATCGTCCTTATTTTGGTTTTATTATTAAAGTGGACAGCATTACAGCAATTACTTACTCAAGAAGCTAACTGGGTTCCTTTATTAGCTGCCCCTTTTTTAGGGCGTTTAAGTATTTTAATACTAATGCTGAGTACGCCTTATATTAGAGAAAATGGTTTAGGTTCCGCCATGCAACAATACCTACCTAAAAAAATTGCACACATTTTTTTAGGTATTGCCTTAACTTGTAGCTTCTGGCTCATCTCAGCTTATATTGTCATTATCACACTCTTGCTTATCGCTTTGATACGCTACCTATCTTTACAACGCATTCAAGGAATAACCGGCGATGTCTACGGAGCGAGCGTCGAAATTATTGAAGCCAGCATTTTAGTCTCTTGGGTACTTATCTATGGATAAACATAAATTTTCTGATTCAGAAATTGCAGGTGTCTACCGCGCAATAGCCGAGCGCAGAGACATGCGTCACTTTATTGATCGAGCTATCCCAGCAGAAACACTCACTAAATTACTTAATGCAGCTCATCAGGCAGGCAGTGTTGGCCTAATGCAACCCTGGCGCTTTATTCGCATCACCTCTCATACATTACGCCAATCTATCCACCAGCTTGTTGAGGGCGAACGCCTATTAACCGCCCAAGCACTGGGAGAGCGTGAAGATGAGTTTATGAAACTAAAAGTTGAAGGTGTTTTAGAGTGCGCTGAACTATTAGTCGTTGCCTTAAGTGATAACAGAGAAAAACATATCTTTGGCCGACGTACTTTACCCGAAATGGACCTTGCTTCTACCGCATGCGCCATACAAAACATGTGGCTTGCTGCTCGTGCAGAAGGACTTGGTATGGGCTGGGTTTCATTATTTGACCCCAAAAAATTGGCAACGCTTTTAAACATGCCTAGCGGTAGCCAGCCTATTGCTGTTTTATGCTTAGGTCATGTACAAGAGTTTTATGCTAAACCCATGTTAGAAATTGAAAACTGGGCTGAAGGACGTGATTTACAAGAATTTGTTAGTGAAAATAGCTGGAAATAAAAAATAAATACATCACTATTTTATTTTTTATTGTCATACTTCAAAACGGCAAAAAAGAATATAGCAATTAAGGTTGGATAAATAAACATCAACCGTTCAAAGCCTTCATACCGGGATATCGATACACCCATAGGTAAACCTACCTCACCTAAAAATAAAATTTGAAGTGCCGCTATACTAGCAGCCACCGCAAAAAACATAACGACCAACCTATCCCGCAAACCCATTAAATACCTCCGCTTAGTTCACCAAGATGCAACCAAATACTTGTTGTGGTTACATCTTGGTATAAGTATAAAACTACTGAAGCAGTTCTTTTTGTGGCCCAAATAACGAACGAGAACCTATACTCAAGGATTTTGCCTGTATTGTATTTTCTACAATTTCAAAGCTATATTGCTTACGTACTCCAGGAGTGAGGTCACTACCACTAGTAGCGGCCCCCGTTAAGTTAGATACACCCGTAAAATCAATGCTGTAAGTACCTACTGAATCAGGCGCTTCTACACCTAATAGCAGTGCATTATGTAGACCAACACTCACAGTAGGTGAGTAAGTATCACAAAAATCAGCATTACTTGCATTCATTGTTCCTTGATATTGACCATCAACATATAATGCAAACGCATCATCTTTTAACCCCCCGTCATCACAAACAGTAATAGCAATAGTTGATGCAACTACTTCAAATACCAATGGCCCTGCAGGTCCAGAAGTACTACCATCCGATTCACGCACACTAACCAATACATCATGACTCCCCTCAACTAACTTAGTTGGCACAATAACATGAAGACTCTCAGAGGTAGCTTGGGTTACTAAAGCATCGAGTCCGCCCATAGTGACAGTATGTTTATTCGTCTCACCATCAATAAAGCCAGCGCCAAAAATAGTAACAGAAGTGCCCGCGCCTCCGCTAGAAGGAGATAAAGAGCTTATTTCTAAATCCTCTACAACTGCAATTGCATTATCTAATGTAATTTTTGCATTTGGGTTATCAGTAGGATGATGAATTTCAATGTTTATTGGTCCTTTTAGTTGTTCATTAAAATACGACCCAGGCACATCGACTGACAATGCTGTACCATCCACCGAAGTATGCTCAGGCTTTCCTATGTACTCACTACCATCCGCACTTGTAAAAGTAATTTTCGGTTCTAGGTAAGAATCAAACGGCCAAAAACCACGTTTTATTTTTGAAAACCCAGATCCTTCTAGAACAAATAAATGATGATTATCATCTGCTTTTACTTTACTTGGGCTTACAGATTTTAAACTCAAAGGGAAAGTAACATCAAAGTGAATAACCTGGTCAGTAGTCAAGGTATCCTGTATTGCTTTAGTAGCGTTCACACCATTACTGACATGACCTGCAATATCGATAGCTGCACTAATTTGCCCCAAACCAGGAACAAGTTTAGCACCTACTTTTGCAGCAATTTTTTTCAAGATATTGGCTGCTAGGTTTTTACCGTATTTTTTAGCAATAGCCTGTGTAATCGGCCCTGGTGGCGCTGACGTTAGATCTCCTATCAATATACCAAAGAGAGACTTCATTGCTCCAGTTCCATCACCCGCCAAAACTTTTGTGGTAACCGTATCAACCAAACTAGGTGCATGTGAAAAAATAATATTTACAAAAGTGGGTGCATCAATAACCCCTAAAAAGGATCCTACAACAGGCCAAACCGCTCTTTCAATCCAAGTACGAATAAACAACTTAGTCCAAACAGAACGCTCAGCTGATACCTTAGGTGAAAACTGTCTATCTATACCTGCAGTAATAACCTCTACAGTTACATTATTACCATTAGGAACATCTAACTCATTCACTGAAGCCCATAACAATAAACCTAAGCCCTGAGGGCTAGACATTCCATTCAAGCCAGTAATATGCTTTTGAAGAACCTTCCCATTAGTCGTTGTCACTTTAACGGAAAGATACAGTTGAGTATCATTTTCTACTGAAATATTCCCAGTATCACCACGTTCATACACGCTGATATCATCAACCTCACTAGGAGTTACCTCAGCAGGGTCACCAAATAATCCTTTAGCCACTATATTTACAGCTTGTTTATTTGATAACCAATTAGCTGTTGCCAAAAGTGCTGCATTATTTGCAGTCACTAAGCTAGGGTCATTTAGCGGATATAAAGCACTTAAATCAACAGCCCATGCCGTAGTTAAAGCATTAGCTAATTGTTTTACTTCGGCAAGCTCACTTAATTCAGTTACGGCATTTACCCAATCCGCTTCTTTAATGACACTATTTACACCGACTCCTTGCCAAACTAATGAAACCGCAGTTGACAGAGCGTTTACTTGAACATTTGTTTGCCCTGGTAATGCAACAGCTGATAAATAGGGTACATATTTAGGATTCTCAGTAGTGCTTCCTTCCGCCTCTAATATAGATGAAACAATTTCAGGCTGGTCTTTTGAAATAGTTGCAACAAAATCACCATTTGTATCTGGGGTAATAACTTGTGTCACACCAAAATCAAGTTCACCCATTGATACATTACTATTAGGTAGAACAACATTACCTTCAATATTACGCGTTATATTCAACCAAATAGCATTAGATTGTCCCGTTGCTGTTGATACGTTGACTAAGCCCGTGGTTGCATTGGCCGGCAAAGCTAATTCAAAAGTACTCTCATCACCTACACTGTTATTGTAAGCCGTATTAGCACCTGTAAATTGAACATCTAAATCAGCAAGCAACTGGCTACCGGTAAAGGTTACTAACTCAGTAACTGGGTTATAGCTTGCGCTCAAAAGAGCCGGAGTATTAATATTTACAACTTGTATAGCTTGACTGTCACTGCGTTGCTCTGAGTCTGCAATATAAAATTCTAAAGCTGTTCCTACGATAGGATCAGGGCAATTAAATATTGCCGTATTATTTTCAATACTAACTGGAGCTACAGTTTGCGTACCAGCTCCATCAATAAACACACCAAACATAGCATTAGTTTCTTCTGGAAAGTTACGCCCAGTAACACTCAAGCTATCCCCTAAACGACAAACATTTTCAGTATCTAGCGCTGTATTTAAGACGCCTGTAATACCTATCGTTTCAACAAAAGACTTCGCCACAATACCTAATGGTTCATTGATCTTATCACTGGATTCCTGAGTATCCTGCAAACCATCACCATCATTATCTAAATCTAAATAGTCTGGCACTCCATCACCATCAAAATCACTTGGCTGTTGCGGCAAACTGCCCACCTCAATTGCATCAGTTACAGTATTATTATCACTATCCAAATCTAAAAAATTAGGTACACCATCTTGATCTGCATCATTTAACACAGATAACTCAGCTGCACTTAGATTAGGAGCGTCAGAACTAGTAATAAATTCAACCGCATCAGGAACTCCATCATTATCACTATCTGTATCCCACCATACAGGCAAGCCATCAGCATCACTGTCTACCAACGTATTCCAATCATTCTGAACGGCACGAAGCTCGATAAAATCACTAATTCCATCAGCATCACTATCTGCAGTCAGCTGATTCATATCTAAAGCAATTTCCATTTCATCCATAACACCATCAGCATCGATGTCATTAAGTACCTGAACTTCATAACTCCAGTCCGTACCACTACGACCACTGGTATCCGTAATAACTAAGTAATAATCTCCATCAGCAGGAATTTTAGACGTTAATAAAGGCAACCCACCGTCCACAGGTAAAACAGATTGAAATGAAGAAACTGCTTGTCCATTAGAAGTAATCAAAGTTATTGTAGGCTGTAATGCACCGCCTACTGCCTGTACAACCGTTGAAACAAGGCCTGTCTTTAAAGTGACTTTATAATAATCAATATCTGGCGCTTGGTTTTGAGACAGCACCTTACCTTTAATAATAAGGGGGATAGCCGCTGCATTTTCTGAAACACTCACGCCATCATTTTGATTAAATAATGTATCTGTTTCCTTAGTTTCTGTGTATATCGCTATATCACTACGTGTAGCATCAAACGGAAATGCATCTTGATGATCAAGAGTACTATCGCCATCTTCATCATTATTGTAGTAATTTCCTACACCATCATTATCCGAATCAATATGACTTGCTTTATCATCAGGAAATGAATCTGCTGTATTTAAAAAACTATCTCCATCTCGATCTAAGTCATTTCCATCAACGATACCATCACCATCTATATCTTCAATAAGAGTGATAACAATGACATCCGAACTTATAACACCCTGACCATTATCAACATCTAACTTTAATTGATACTCACCTGGTAAATTGGCTAAAAAACCAGTGACTGGATTATTTTCTGAAGTTAACCTAGTGACTGCTCCTGTAGGAGCACTTATAACACTCCAAGAATAACCAATCCCTGTACTTTCAGATCCATCAACAAAAATCTGAGCATTTGCTGAATTAATATTTGTTTGCGTTGCTGCAGTACGATCAATACCTGCTTTAGCACTAGAATCTGGATTTTTTGGTAACACTGTAATTTCTATATCATCCACGGCATTCTGCAACCCACTTCTTGATACAGTCAGCCTTAGTACTACAGTCGTCGTAAAGTCGACATTAGGTGCCGTAAATGGCACTTCAGCTTTATCTATAATGGTTAAAGTGCCAGGCCCAGAAACTATTGCCCAACTATATTGCCATTGAGAATTTATTAAACTTTGAACATTAATAGTTTGGCCACTAATAACCGTTACATCTAAACCTAAGTCAGCAACAGGAGGAAGCTTAATTAGCTGGATACCATCAGGTACTTGAGCGCCAGCGTTAACAATACCCTCATTAAGTTTAGTTTGAACCTCTTCTTGGTTAGCTAAGGTTTTACCAAAAAGTGACTTAATATCCTGATTAAATGTATCACTATTAAAATCTATATTCTCAGGTAGAACTAAATTAGGATCAATTTCAATAATCCCGTTAGTAGGATCATTATCTATATCCATTGCTTGTAAAAAACCAGCCAAGTTCAATGCGGCTGTCAGGTTATTAGGAAATAATGTATAAGGTGTAATAATTCCACTTGTTGCCTTTGTGGAGCCTATAATTTTTCCTCCTAAAATAAAAGTAACCTCATCACCTTCATTGCAAATATATTCAGCATTACTATTAGTAGTACCTTCACTACCAGATGAGCATCGATACAACAATCCTTTAACTGCATCATCTACAAAACGGCCGGTTATCGTAGTGTCGCCACCATCACTACCACACGCACTTAATAGCACCGCTAGAAAAAAAGACATGAAAAATTTACTTATTAAATTTTTCGACCATAAACTATTTTTTACAACCAAATTATTCATTTTCTTACCCTTCCAATAAAATAATCACAAAATAATATGCAAGAGGATCAAGTCAAGACCCTAAATATTTCTGCTTTCAAGGCTAACATATCACTCAGCACCAGTCTAGTAAATAAAGTCAGTTCTTACAGGGTTAATAGGACCTAAGGGGACATATAGATCAAGAAGAGCTAAGTTATATATTACCCATTACCTTATATGCTTAGGTTTACAGCGCAGTTGACTAGGTCGCGTTAGGAATATTTGTACATGCAAGCCTCCCCCCTAAACAAAATTTAGGCGGTAACTATCTTGCTCCAATGGAAAGGCTTAAAGAAAAATTATTTTAAATACTCCCGCTAAAAATTAAGGATAATCTTTAGTTCGCGGTAGTTATGAAGGGGCTTAATCAATCCAAAATGAGCTGAAAGCTCACTCGGGAGGCTATATACTGTGCATCCAAGAACCATAAAGCCTTGAGATAAGTTTTAATTAAGGGCTTTACCCTAATTAATCGAATGCAAGGCGTGCTGGGGCATATTGATAATACCCCTGCTTTCATTAGACTAATTCACACCTAAAAAATACAAAACAAACTAGAATCTTGAAATATCCAGCTAAACTAACGACGGAAGAACAAATGCACGAACGTACATTTTAAAATCATTTCACTATCATCTAGCTCAACCACTTTACAACTTTCCATTTTAGACCGCCCTACTGTTTTTTGTTTCTTAATCACACCCTCCTCAACTGCATATTTTAAATCAATGACTAAGGTCTTAGTCCGGCCATATCTATCTTCAGATTCTGTATGTAAAACTCCACCTTTTCTAAATTCCCAGTTAGAAAATAGCTCTACTTTTTCTTTATGCAAAGCAATCGCTTCTGCATACAGTTTCCATTTTCCTAAAATTTTAGAATCATCCTCTAATGTAACATTTGCATTTACAAAAGAAGAAAATAACAGTATTGCCATTGCGAATAAGCTATGTTTCATTTTCATTGTGAACCCCTTATTTATAATTATTATTTAACTTAACTGCTTCGCGATTGTACACTCAAAATGAGTTATTAGCCGACTAAAAACCCACAGAACCTTATAATTTATAATGTTATATAGCATTCGAATAGATATAAAAATTTCAATATTTTTACTCATTTAAAGTTCACTGCTTACAGTTAAAAAGCACACAACCTCCATAAAAGTGATATTTTTCTATCACCCCCCAACATTAATTTTCACGCTTTTTTTAACATTTATGCTACGCTAAGCAAAAAGTCTTTTAAACCGTACAAGGAGCCAGCATGTCAAGCGTCACCCTAGGTGAATCCATCCCTAATTTTGAAGCCCCTGCCACTGGAGATAAATCAATCCAGCTATCCGACTACCAGGGAAAATATGTCGTTTTATATTTTTACCCAAAAGATAATACCCCTGGCTGTACAACCGAAGGCAAAGACTTTCGGGACAACATAAACACATTTGAACAGCTCAATACAGTCATACTCGGCGTTTCTCGCGACAGCGTACGTGTACACGAAGGTTTTAAAGAAAAACAAAGCTTCCCTTTCGACCTACTTTCAGACAAAGAAGAACAGCTGTGCAACTTATTCGATGTCATAAAAATGAAGAATATGTACGGCAAACAAGTACGTGGCATAGAACGCAGTACTTTTTTAATCGACCCTAAAGGAATATTAGTTCACGAATGGCGTAAAGTTAAAGTCAAAACACATATCGAAGAAGTTTTAGAAACGCTAAATAATCTAAAGGTATAATCATGAATATAAGTGCCAAAAAAAAGTTATTTGTATTAGATACCAATGTTTTAATGCATGACCCAGCCGCATTATTTCACTTCCAAGAACACAACATCTTCCTGCCCATGATCGTACTTGAGGAGCTGGATAATGGTAAAAAAGGCAGATCAGATGTTGCAAGAAATGTACGCCAAGTAAGCCGTTTTGTTGACGACTTATTAAAAGGAACCAAACAATCAGATATAAAAGAAGGCCTACCTTTATCAAATTTACAAAGTTCAGGGCAAAAAGAAAACGCCCTAGATGGTCGCCTATTTTTTCAAACAAGCCAATTATCGTCAGAGCTTCCTGACTCTATGCCGGGTAGCCTTGCTGATAACTCTATTTTAAGCATTGTTCTCGCTTTAGTTAAAAAATACCCAGACACACAAGTCATATTAGTCTCAAAAGATATTAATATGCGCATTAAAGCCGCAGCTTTAGAGTTAACAGTTGAAGATTATCATAGCGACCAAACCCTTGATGATATTGACTTGCTATACAGTGGCTCATCTTCACTACCGACAGATTTCTGGGAAACACATGGCAATAAAATGGAGTCTTGGGTAGATTCAAGTCATACCTACTATAAATTAACCGGGCCTCTAGTCGCTGATTGGTACCCCAATCAATACCTATTTATAGAAGACGGTTCTGATTCAGACTTTGAAGCCATCGTCCGTAGTATTGATAATGAAACAGCAACCTTAGAATTAGCGGTTAATTACCGTGAAGGCCACCATTCAGCCTGGGGCATTCATGCAAAAAATAGAGAGCAAAATTTTGCACTGAACGTGCTCATGGACCCAGAAATTGATTTTGTCACATTACTGGGCACAGCAGGTACAGGTAAAACCTTACTAGCACTCACGTCAGGCCTAGCACAAACAATGGATGACAAAGCCTACCAAGAAATTATCATGACCCGTGAAACTGTCTCTGTAGGTGAGGATATAGGCTTTCTACCCGGCACAGAAGAAGAAAAAATGGCACCCTGGATGGGAGCCTTAATTGATAATTTAGAGTTACTAGGTAATCAATCAGATAGCACTGATTGGGAGCATGACACCACAAAAACTATCTTAATGAATAAAATTAAGATTCGCTCCCTTAACTTTATGCGCGGTCGCACCTTTCTAAATCGGTACCTTATTATTGACGAAGCTCAAAACCTCACACCAAAACAGATGAAGACACTCATCACCCGTGCAGGTCCAGGAACAAAAATAATATGTATCGGCAACTTATCACAAATAGATACACCGTATTTGACCGCAACTAGCTCGGGCTTAACTTATATTGTTGATAAATTTAAGTCTTGGGACCATGGAGCACACATCACCTTAAAACGTGGTGAACGTTCACGTTTGGCAGACTATGCTTCGAATATACTATAATTTTTGTATTACAGGTTACGGCTACGCACTTAAGGCGGGACACCATGATAGTCCTCGCGTTCCCACCAATGCTCTTTTATCGTAGGGGCAATCCCTTGTGGTTGCCCGGGTAACGCAGAAGCATTAAGGGCAGGCACAAGGCACTGCCCCTACTTTTATGTTCAGTTGCAATAAGGTTACCAGCCACCTTTTAGAAAATGAAGCTGGCGGGTAACATTCTACCCAAATGAGCCAGGGTCAAACTTGCCACATAAAATAATACTTTCTCACTGAATTTGACATATTGCTATAACAGCAGTAACTTAGTCGGTTGATTAAAATATATTTCTACTAAAACCAGCTTTATAGCCCTTTTCTAAGAGCCATCAATGGAAGAATTTCACCGCATTAGCCGTCTGCCACCTTATGTTTTTAACATTGTAAATGCACTAAAAGCAGAAGCCCGTGCGCAAGGCGAAGATATTATTGACTTTGGCATGGGCAATCCCGACCAGCCTACGCCTAAACACATTGTTGATAAAATGGTGGAAGCAACCCAGCGCCAAGATACGCACCGCTATTCAGTGTCACGCGGCATCCCAAGGTTAAGGCGCGCCATTACTAATTGGTATAAAAAGCGTTTCGATGTAGACCTAGACCCTGAAACAGAAGCGATTGTTACAATTGGCTCTAAAGAGGGCTTAGCTCATTTAGCCTTAGCAACACTTGGTCCTGGCGATACCGTTATGGTGCCAAACCCCGCCTACCCTATCCATCCTTATGGCGTCGTTATTGCAGGGGCAGATTTGCGCCATGTAAAAATGACACCTGATGTTGATTTTGTAGAAGAATTACATGCGGCTATTGCTGAGTCATGGCCTAAGCCAAAAATGCTGATTCTCAACTTCCCAGGCAACCCTACTTCACAATGTGTAGAGCTTGATTTTTTTGAGCGTATTATTGAAGTCGCTAAAGAACATAAAATATGGGTAGTGCATGATATTGCTTATGCCGACATTGTGTTTGATGGCTATACAGCCCCGTCTATTCTGCAGATTCCAGGTGCAAAAGATGTCGCGGTAGAATTCTTTTCCTTATCTAAAAGCTACAATATGCCAGGCTGGCGAGTCGGCTTTATGTGCGGAAATCCAGAGCTGGTTGCTGCGCTAACGCGCATTAAATCATACCTAGATTACGGTATGTTTACTCCTATTCAAATTGCTGCCATTGCGGCCTTAGAAGGCCCACAAGATTGTGTTGCTGATATTTGCGCTATGTATAAAGAACGTCGTGATGTACTTTGCGATGGTTTAGATTCCATTGGCTGGACTGTAGAAAGACCTAAAGCTACGATGTTTGTTTGGGCCCCTATTCCCGATGCTTACAAAGAAATGGGCTCATTAGAATTCTCCAAAAAACTAATTACCGAAGCTAAAGTAGCAGTATCTCCAGGCGTTGGCTTTGGCCAGTTTGGAGATGACCATGTCCGCTTTAGTTTAATTGAAAATGAACACCGTACTCGTCAGGCTATTCGCGGGCTTCGTACTATGTTTAAAAAAGACGGTTTAATTTAAAAATAAAATGATGGGGTTTGCAAAAAATGCCCCCCCCTAATTGATCATTAGTTTTGAAATAAGAGCCTAAAGCTCTTGATACCCAATAATAAAACCTAAGGCAGGAGCCATAGGTTTAAAAAAAAGGAATTACCAGTTAATCCATACATGCTTAGGAGTTTGATTTGAAGCCAGTAAAAGTAGGCGTTTTAGGTTTAGGTACTGTCGGTGGCGGTACAGTTAACGTCCTCAAACGTAATGCCCAAGAAATTTCACGCCGCGCCGGAAGAGAAATTATTGTCACACGTGCGTCTGCAAGAGACCTTACGCGTGAGCGTATTTGCGATACCCAAGGCATCACTCTAAGCACCGACCCATTCGATATTATCAATGACCCTGAAATAGAAATTATTTTAGAATTAATTGGCGGCACTAGCTTAGCAAAAGAGCTTGTTTTAAAGGCCATCGAAAACGGTAAGCACATTGTTACCGCCAACAAAGCCTTAATCGCTTTACATGGTAACGAGATTTTCACTGCTGCAAGTAAAGCTAATGTCATGGTGACTTATGAAGCCGCTGTTGCAGGTGGAATCCCAATCATTAAAGCCATGCGCGAAGGCTTAAGTGGCAACCAGATTGAATGGGTTGCTGGCATTATTAATGGCACAGGTAACTTCATCCTCACTGAAATGCGTGATAAAGGTCGCGACTTTGATGATGTACTCGCTGAAGCACAAGAACTAGGCTATGCAGAAGCTGACCCTACTTTTGATGTAGAAGGGATTGATGCGGGTCATAAATTAATGATTTTAGCTTCAATTGCTTTTGGCATCCCTCTCCAGTTTGAAAATGTTTTTACCGAAGGTATTACTAAAATCACCCGTGCTGATGTCGAATATGCCGGTGAACTAGGCTACCGCATTAAACACTTAGGTATCGCTCGTAAAACTGATAAAGGCATTGAGCTTAGAGTACACCCTACTCTGATCCCTGAACGCCGGTTGATTGCGAATGTAGACGGCGTGATGAATGCCGTATTAGTGCAAGCTGACGCCGTTGGCCCAACGCTTTACTACGGTGCTGGCGCAGGTGCAGAAGCAACCGCATCAGCCGTTGTTGCCGACGTGGTCGATACGGTACGCGCATTAACGTTAGATACTGAAAACAGGGTCCCTTACCTTGGCTTTCAAGCGGATAAAATTACTGATCAAACAATTTTATCCAGAGAGCAAATTGAAACGACTTATTACTTACGCTTAGCTGTGGAAGATAAGCCAGGTGCCTTAGCTGAAATTACAAATATCTTAGCTAAACAAAATATCAGTATTGAAGCGATCATCCAAAAAGAACCGCATGCGGGTGAAACAGTTCTGCCCATTATTATGCTAACGCAAAAAACAATTGAGCAAGAAATGGATACTGCCATTTCTGCAATCGAAAATTTATCATCTGTTACTGGACAAGTAACACGCATCCGACTTGAAACATTAGGGTAATTACTCATGGCAACACATACACGTTATACCGGCTTAATTGAACATTACAGAGATCGCCTTCCGGTTAGCGATTCAACACGTATTATCAGCTTAGGTGAAGGGAATACGCCTCTTATTGAATTAGCCAATATCCCTAGGTTATTAGGTAAAGACGTTAAAATTTACATTAAATATGAAGGCCTAAACCCAACCGGATCTTTTAAAGATCGCGGCATGAGTATGGCGGTTACTAAAGCAGTTGAAGAAGGTAGCCAAGCTATTATTTGTGCGTCTACTGGAAACACATCTGCCGCTGCTGCAGCTTATGCAGTACGCGCAGGTATCAGAGCTTTTGTATTAATTCCAGAAGGTAAAATTGCCCAAGGTAAATTAGCGCAAACACTCATGTATGGCGCTGAAATCATCCAAATCAAAGGTAACTTTGATGAAGGTATGAGCCTTGTTAAACAGGTGGCAGATCATGCGCCTGTTACGATCGTAAACTCTATCAACCCCTTTAGAATTGAAGGCCAAAAAACAGCGGCTTTTGAAATTGTTGATGAATTAGGCAAAGCGCCTGATTTCCATTGCTTGCCTGTAGGTAACGCAGGAAATATTACAGCATACTGGAAAGGCTACAGCGAATACGCTAAAGAAACCAATGGTATTGCAGCAGTCAGCAATAACACACCCGTCATGTGTGGCTACCAAGCAGCTGGCTCAGCGCCTTTCACCGCTGGAATAATGATTGACAACCCTGAAACGATTGCGACTGCAATCCGTATCGGTCACCCACAATCATGGGATTTAGCTTGGAATGTAAAAAAACAATCAGGCGGTTGGTTTGATAGCTTCTCTGATGAAAAAATCTTAGCTGCACAAAAAATGCTATCAGCTTATGAAGGTATTTTCTGTGAGCCCGCATCAGCGACTTCTTTAGCGGGAGCAATTAATGATATTGCGACAGGTAAAATTCCAGAAGGTAGCACCATCGTATGTACCCTAACAGGTAATGGTCTAAAAGATCCAGACACCGCCATTCAACAGTGCACTGATGAACATCCTGTTTCTATTGACGCCTCATTAGACGCAGTGAAAAAAGCAATTTTGGATAATATGTAAATATTCATTTTAGGGTGAGCCATGCTCACCCTATTTATTATCTATATTCTAGGAAAAACTACTTTTATTTAGCGCCCCTCTCCCAGATAAAATTCAAAAAAACACCAAACTTACAAGCAAATAATGATGTCCCTCATTCTTATACTTGTATGATCCACCCTTAGCATCCAAGTCTATCCCAATAAATTCGCTTGCTATTCCTTCTCCTGCTGGAGAAGGCTAGGATGAGGAGATTAAAATAAAAACTTATTGAAAGTGGTATTAAGTACTGCCATTGCACTATCAACACCCACAGCTGAACCCAATAATTTCACGCCTCTCCTAATTGATTTCTCAGACCTATCCCCCGTTAACAAAATCATTATTCTCACAGTGATTATATTAATATCAGTTTATCTTTTTTATAGCACTCATTAATTTCCCCCAAAAGCATAGGTATCTACACAACTTTGGCATAAAAAAGCCCTCCCTTGCTGGGGAGGGTTGGGTCACTGCCATTAAGTTAAGCGGTTTAAGGGTGATTTTTTCTTGCTCTT
>ENA-ORXI01000114-ORXI01000114.1-sediment-metagenome-genome-assembly--contig:-NODE-114-length-59114-cov-3.879770_pt1 | contig 59114 bp, 66 predicted proteins | sample MGYA00237861_ERZ511468 | MGnify/ENA primary metagenome ERZ511468 (study PRJEB26299, sample SAMN06266213) | sediment metagenome | isolation source: Hudson Canyon methane seep mesocosm | place: USA:Hudson...
AAATGAATTTTTTTTGAATAAAAGCTATGTAGAAGTTCGAGAACTAAATATCAAAGGTTCTATTAAAGAAGTTGATATACCTAAATATTTTTATTTATTTACAAATAATTCAGGTAAAAGTAACACCTTAAAGGTCAGTATTGAGGATGCATTTATATCTAAGATTAAATTAGGACCTTTAGAGCTTCTAGACACAACTTTAAACCTGAAACCTTCTTCAAAAAGCTTTGACTTAGTCGTTTCTAACTCTGAACTTGAAGGCAAAATAGTCGTCAAACAACCCATCAAAGAGGGGATTAGAGTTAATCTATCTAGTTTGCAATTAAGCCTTGATAACTTTAATACCTCTAATATTTTTATTTATCTTCTAGATAATTTAGCCATACCTATAAACTTCTCAGTTGATAAATTGCTTTTAGACGAGAAAGATTATGGTCAATTGAGTCTTTTAGTAACTAAAGAAAAAGAGAAGCTTTTCTTTAACCAAATAGAATTTAGAGGTATTAACCTAGACTTAGGAAAGAATGTGGAAGATGAAGTTACTGAAAGAAACTTCTTTTTAATATCAAGGAAAGAAGAGTCGATCCATTCCGCTTTTAAGGGAAATATTTTTACTGATAATCTTAGTCAATCTCTTTTAGGCTTGAAGGGAGCTGACTACGATTTAAATTTTTTAGCTGGAGCAAGCAACATTAATTTAGATATATCTTGGGAAGGGTTACCTAATCAATTTAATATCAATAATGTTGAAGGAAATCTGTCTTTTAGAATAGATGATTTTGCTACTAAAGATGTAGATTCAGATATCTTGGGCTCTTCAGATTTCTTAAGATTGGTAAGTTTATTTAATGTTTCAAATACTTTTGGAAATTTAACTAATCTTAACTTCAAAAAGAAATTTAATTCAGGATTTCAAGCAGACAGGGTAGAAGGAGCTTTAGTTATAGAGAGAGATTTAATTAAAACTTTAAGTCCTTTAGTCTTCAATAGTGGTTCTGGTGAATTTAAATGGGATGGATCTATAGAGAAAACAAATAAAGGTGAATTAAAGAACTTAGATTTTGACATTGTAATTACCTTGCCTTTAAGGGAGTATTTGCCGGCTTACGCCTTAATACTGGGAGGACCTCTAACTGCTGCCACTTTTTACATTGCCGGAAAAGCTTTTAAAAAACCCCTTAATAAGCTTAGCAGCGGAAGGTGGAAAGTTTCAGGCTCAGTAGAAGACCCTAAGACTGAGTTTCTTGAATGGTTTGAGTAAATCTTTATATTTTATTTTTATAGTTGTTTCTAATTTCTTAGTCTAGAGGGTAATAATTGAGCTTGTTGACGATATTTAGCTACTGTTCGCCTTGCTATACTTACTTTGTATTTTTCTTGTAGATACTTTTTAATTTTTTGATCACTAAGAGGTTCTGATTTTTTTTCATCTACAATAATTTTTATTATAAGTTTTGTTAATTGATTAGGAGAAATTTCTTTACCTCCAGAGGATCTTAAAGTTACCTTTTTTTCTAATAAAGACGATAAGGGGATATTCCTATTAGGTAGCTGTAGATACTTAAATCTTACTATCCTAGAAACAGTTGATTCACTTACTCCCGTAGACTTTGCAATTTGCTTTAATGATAAGGGCAAAAGTTCTTTAGAATTGAGCAAATATTTTTCTTGTTTTGAAACTATAAATTTAGCTACTTTTAGAAGCGTTTTTTGACGCCTCTCGAGCCCAGTAATAAAGGAAAGGGCTTCATTTTTTTTTATTGAAGAAGTCTTTTTAACTGAAGTTTTAAGTTTATGTGTAAGAGATTCAATTAAAAAAGTATCATTTAGAGTTACTTCCAATTTACCAGTATTTTCAATAGTTATTAAATCTGGACGAATATAGCTAACTTCATTTGAATCCGTTTGGTTACAGGGGTTGAAATTTAGTTGTTTTAAGAAACTTTCTATTTTCGGATCTAAATTAGTTAGACCTTGATCCTCATCAGAAAATTCCTTAAGATATTTTTTAACAATTAACTTTTCTTTATCCTCTATTTCTAAGTTATCTGTTTGAATCATCAATGATTCGAGTATATTTCTGTAGCCACACCCTACGGGTTCTAAGTTTTGAATTACTAAGAGAACTTTTTCAATCTCTTTTTTTCCAACTTGGAGATTAAAAGACTCATGAACAAATAAAGAAATATCATCAAATTCTAAATTAATATCCAGTCTTCCATCATTATTTATCGAATCAATTAGATACTCCCCAATAGAAATTTCATGTTCTTCGATATTTAGCAAGTAGAGTTGATCTAAAAGAATACTCTTTATATCTTTCTCTTGAGAAAGTAGATATTCATACTCTAGGGGTTGATTTCTTTTTTGAAACAGATAGTTGTATTGATCTCCTAAAACTATATCTTTAAAAAGAAAAAACTCTTTGCTTTCTTCTTCACAGAACTCTTTGATAAGTTCATTTAGACTCATGCGAATTTCTCTCCCAGGCAAAGACAAAAGTCTAATTTGACTCTGAAGTAATGGAGTTAGAGCTAGAGATTGTTTAGGTAGTTGTTTTAACCCCTGTTTCATAATCTACTAGAAGTCTTGGCCTAAATAGACCTCTTTAACTAAATCATTAGCAGAAACCTCCTTTGGAGTCCCCTCTGCTATTGCCTTTCCTTCACTCATTATTAAAACATTGTCACAAATTTGCATGGTCTCTCTTACATTGTGGTCACTTATAAGTATTCCTAGTTTTAAACTTTTAAGTTTTTTAAGTGTTTTTTTCAGTTCTGAAACTGCTATAGGATCTATACCAGCAAAGGGTTCGTCCAACAAAATAAATCTTGGGTTTGAGCTTAATGATCTTGCAATTTCAACCCTTCTTCTTTCGCCTCCTGAAAGTTTAATTGATTTAGTTTTCAAGAATCTTTTTAGCTGAAACTCTTCAACTAGTCTTTCTAATTCACGCTGCTTTTGTTCTTTATTTATATCTCTTCTTTGCTCTAAGGCAGCTAAAATATTTTCTTCCACAGTTAGTCGTCCAAAGACAGAAGGTTCTTGTGGTAAATAGGCTAAACCCTTGCTTGCTCTAAGTGAAACAGTTTTATCAGTAATATCTTCTTCATCAATTAATATTTTTCCAGAATCAGATCTTATTAATCCTGCAATCATATAAAAAAAAGTGGTTTTACCTGCTCCATTAGGACCCAGCAATCCTAAAATTTCTCCAGGTTTTAAAGTAATGTTGAGTCGATCAACCACAACCTTGCCTAGATATTTTTTTGTTAGATTCTTAGCCTGCAACTTCATATTAAGACTTAGTTATTTTAGACTTCTTTGAACTCACTATATTTTTAGTTTTAAAGTTGAACTCTATTTCTTCAGCATTAATTACTGAAAATTCATCTTTTATTTGAGCTGAACCTATCATAGTAAATATATCAGAGGAGCTCTTATAAAATATAAGATCGGCTTTTCCAAATAAATTATTTCCTGTGTCATTGTCTTGCATAAAATAAACGTCGGTTAAAGTTAACTCACTTTGTCCATTTTTATCTTGATTAAGCTCAAATCCTTTGCCTTCTAATTTTAAAAAAGAATTCTTTAACTCTATTTCATTCTTTGAAGTTATTGACCCTTTCTTAAAATCGAAATTAAGTTTTTTGGTAAATAGATCAATTTTTTCATTCTTTTCTGAAATGGTTAGATGAACATTATTTGTCATTATTAATAATTCATTACCCAAATCAAATACAGCGCTTACTGATGAAGCAGAGCTTTTTGATTTATTATCCCGATAAGTTTTAAAAATAGGTTCATCTAATAAAAAAACCTCTTTATTTTCTTCTTGTAATGCTTTTAGAGAGTTTAATTCATATGAATCTTTTGTATTTTGAATTTGTATTTTCCAGATAGGCTTTATGACAGAAAAAAACTGTGTTTGCTTAATTTCTTGTTCCTCAAAAGAAGAGTTCGGATCATAGATAAATAGGTAGAGCCCTATGAAAATAAAACCGAAAAGAAGGAAGCTAACTCTTTTCACTTAAAACTTATACCAAACCAGATTGCATCAAGTCATGCATGCGTAAGACCCCAACTGGAATCTTTTTAGAGTCCAGAACAATTAATACGTAAATATTGTTTTTCTCCATTATCTCTATAGCTTTTGATGCCAAAGAAGATTGTTGTATTGTTTTAACATTTTTTGACATAACCAAAGAAATCTTTGTTTTATGGATATCTTTTTTGGATCCAATAGTTCTTCTTAGGTCTCCATCTGTAAAAACTCCTTTTAGTTTCTTTTTATCTACAACGGCAACCATTCCAAGTCCTTTATTAGAAATTTCTATTAAGGCTTTTGAGAGGAGTGTGTTTGGACTAACAAAAGGGAAGTCTTTACCCTTACTCATAATATCCTCCACCTTTAAAGTTAACTTCTTTCCAAGCTTTCCTCCTGGATGAGATTTAGCAAAATCTTGAGGACTAAATTTTCTGCTTTCCAATAAAGCAATCGCCAAGGCATCTCCTAAAGCTAAAGCAGCTGTTGTGCTAGAAGTTGGAGCTAGATCTAAAGGGCAGGCTTCTTTGTCTACTTCTGTCGAAATATTGATATCAGTGCTTTTAGCAATCGTAGATTCAGTAGGTCCCGTAAAAGAAAAGATCTTACATCCAATATTTTTTAAAGAGGGAATTAGATCTATTATTTCTTTTGATTCTCCTGAATGTGACAAGATTAACACGCTATCATTTTTAGAAATTACACCTATGTCACCATGAAGGGCTTCAGTAGCGTGTATAAAATAAGAGGGAGAACCAGTACTTGAAAGCGTAGCTGATATTTTTTGAGCTATGTGACCTGATTTACCAACTCCCAAAGTAATTATTTTTCCTTTACTCCTTAAAATCACTTCACATAAATTAGAGAATTTTTGATCTAAATTGGCTGCAAGCTTGGTAAGGGCCTTTGATTCAACATCTAAGGTCCTTTTAGCTGAATTAATATGATTTGTTTTTTTCATACTTTCTTCTTTTAATTACTATATGTATATACCAATGATAACGATAAGAAATAACTTATAAACAATAAAATACATATCCCTAAACTTGCTCTCTTTGGTGTTTTTGTTCTTAAAAATATATATAAACAAAAGACGACCGTTACAAAAATAAGTAAAACCAACGAAGAGTTCCATGAAGAATTATAGCTAGATGAAGATCCAATGATTCCAGGAATAGCCAAAACAAAAAGACCGTTAAAAATATTTGAACCAATAAGAGTTCCAGCTACAGCTTCGTTTCTTCCTTTTGATGCTAAGGCTAGTGCAGCTGCAATTTCAGGTAGACTTGTTCCAATTGCTAAGACAGTAAAGCCTACAAACAGTTCCCCTAATCCTAGAGTTTCTAAAATATTCAAGGCACCATTTGTAATTAACCAAGCACCAATAACTAAAAAAGCTAAAGATAACAGTAGTTTAAGTAACAAGTATTTCTCTTCGGATCTCTCAAATTGCGATTCATTACCTGTATTAGTTTTATACCAGATAACAATGACTACAAACAAAGCTGCAAGAAGAGTTATTGAAGAGTAAAAATTAAAAGGATCAAAGTTTAAAATTATACAAATCAAAAGCGTTGATAGAATCAGAATAATCAAGTTTAAGGAAATTTCTGGCTTTGCTGAAAAATCTTCTTTTCTAAAAAATAATACTCCTAAAGTTATTCCAAAAACCAAAGCTATATTTGCTACATTAGAGCCTATGACATTACCAACTACCATTACAGCTTTGTTGTCCAAAGCAGCAAAAAGGCTAGTTAACATTTCAGGAGCAGATGTTCCAAATGCAATCACAGTTGATCCAATAAGAAAAGGTGACATTCCGTACTTGGATGCAGATAAAACAGAGTATTTCTCTAGTTTTTGTGCGCTTATCCAGACAAGGGCAGAACCAGAAAAAATATATAGAAAAGTTAGAGTAGTCACTTCAAAGGCTCTTAAAGAATGATCTTTAATTCATCAGGGTTGTTTAATGCAGATGTTATAATAACTTCAAATTTCATATAGCTCTAATTATCTCTTAACACTTATGAGACCACTATTTTTCTATTTTAGTTTACTTTTTTTTCCAGTTTTAATTTTTTCAAGCGAGGCTTACTCTGAATCTTCTTCAGAGTATGTCGAAAAAATACACGATGATATCGTCGCTGTAGTAATTGCAAAACAGGGACAATATAAGGAAGATCCAGAAGAATTTATCAATGCGATTTCTCTATCTTTACAACCATTAGTAGATTTTAAAAGAATTTCTAGAAATGTTATGGGTAAATATTATAAGGATGCAAATAAGAGACAAATTGAAAAATTTAATAAGGCTTTTAAATCAACTCTTCTTAAATCTTACTCAAAAACTTTAGCTGAATTTAAAGATGAAAAGATAATAGTTTCACAAGAAACTAAGAAATCGTCTAAAGGGAATAGAGAAAAAGTTTCTTTACAAATAGTTACTTCTACGAAAGTCTATCCTGCCACTTACGATATGTATCTAAATGACCAGGGACAATGGAAATTAATTAACATTGTGATAAATGGCGTTAATCTTGGACTAACTTTCAGAAATCAATTTTATTCTCTTATGAAAAGCGAATCTAATGACTTAGATTTAGTTATAGAGAAATGGGTTACTTCAATTTAGGAAATAATTTTTAATGGATAAACTGTTGATCAAAGGAAAAAATGAGCTAAATGGAGAAATTACAGCTTCAGGAGCAAAAAACTCTGCCTTGCCTGTATTGGCAGCTTCTTTATTGGCTGATTCTCCAATGAAAGTGGGTAACTTACCTCACCTAAATGATGTGACTACTATGATTGAGTTATTGGGATCTATGGGTATAGATATCATGCTTAATGAAGATATGGATGTTTATATTGATCCCTCTTCAATTAAAAACTTAAATGCAAGATACGAATTAGTCAAAACCATGAGAGCTTCAATATTGGTCTTAGGACCCTTATTAGCTAAATTCCATGAAGCTAGAGTCGCTCTTCCTGGTGGATGCGCTATTGGAAGCAGGCCAGTTAATCTACACATAGAAGCCATGAGAAGAATGGGTGCAAATATTTCTTTAGAAGGGGGTTATATAAACGCTAAATCAGAAGGTAGACTCAAAGGCTCCACAATAGATTTTGATCCAGTTAGTGTCACTGCAACCGAAAATGTATTAATGGCTGCTTCATTAGCCGAAGGTAAAACGGTTATTAATAATGCTGCAAAAGAGCCTGAAGTAGTAGATTTAGCTGATTGTCTTAACAAAATGGGAGCTAAGATTAAAGGGCAGGGCACTGATAGAATAGTTATTATAGGAGTTAAAACTTTAGAAGGGTGTGATTTCTCAGTGATACCTGACCGAGTTGAGACTGCAACTTATCTAACTGCTGTAGCTATGACAGGAGGCAGTATAAAAATAAAACGAACTAGACCAGATTCAGTAGATTCTGTTCTAAACAAATTAAGAGAAGCAGGTGCTGTTATTAAATCAGGTGAAGATTGGGTTTCTTTAAAAATGGAAAAAAATAGGCCCAAAGCAACAAGTCTAAGCACAGGACCTTATCCCTCTTTTCCTACTGATATGCAAGCTCAATTTATAGCCCTTAACTCTATAGCTAGAGGAACAGCAACAGTCACAGAAAATGTTTTTGATAATAGATTCATGCATGTACAAGAAATAGCAAGAATGGGTGGGAAGATTTCTTTAAAAGGTAATACAGCCATTATTGAAGGCATTAAATCTCTAGTAGGTGCTCCAGTGATGGCTACTGATTTAAGGGCCTCAGCGAGTTTAGTTTTGGCTGGTTTAGTAGCCAAAGGTACTACTCAAATAGATAGGATTTATCACTTAGACAGGGGTTATGAAAGAATAGAAGAGAAGTTACGTATTCTTGGTGCAGATATAGAAAGGATCTCTTAAAAATGAAAAGCCTAACAGGCTACTTTTTTCCTAATTAGATTAGAAAGAACTTTAGCTGGAGGCTAGAGAAGTTAGAAGTTCTATATCTAAGTAGTCCTCCCCTCTCAAAATTTTAAATTTAATTAGAGTCCCAGGCTTTGATCTTGCAAATTCTTGAAATAAAAGAGGGTAAGAAGATATTTGTCCGTTTATTTCAAGAATTAAGTCACCTTCTTCTAAATTAGCTTCTTTAGCAGGACCATTTGGATAGATGTAACTTATCTTAAGTATATTTTTAGTTGCGAGAGTTCGTCTATCAATACCAAATCCTAGCCAACTCCTTCTAACCTCTCCAAACTGAATAAGGTCATTGATTATTCCCATCACTCTGACCGAAGGGATGGCTAGCCCTATACCTTCTGATCCACCAGAACTACTTCTTATCAAGGTATTAATACCCACCAATCTTCCAGAGGTGTCTATCAAGGCACCTCCAGAATTACCTCTATTAATAGCAGCGTCTGTTTGAATGTAATCTGAATAAGGATTATTAAATTCCCTTCCTGTTGCACTAACTATACCCATGCTTACTGACTGTCCTACACCATATGGATTTCCTATAGCCAAAACAATATCACCAATTTTTAGATTGTCAGAATTTGCAATCTCGATAGAAGATAATTCCTCGTTTTGATTTATTTTCAATACAGCTAAATCAGTTCCTTTATCTGTTCCTATTATTTTCGCCTCTTCCTTTCGACCATTTGAGAGTTCAACAGTAATTCCTATACTTCTATCTCCTATTACATGCTGATTGGTAAGAATGTAACCATTTGAATAGAAAATAACCCCAGACCCTAAACTTGATTGGATTCTAGATTTATTAAGACCAAAAATAGAATTAAACCTATCAGAAAAGGGAAGTTGAGATCTCCTATCATTTACAAGTACATCGCTATATATATTAACTACTGAAGGAGATGCCTTATTTACTGCTTCACTAAAGGAGCTAGGGATTAAGTTCTTAGCGACATCCTTACTATCTCTAACATAATAGTCTTGAGCAATAAGGTTAAATATAAGAATACCCATTATTGCTCCTAAAATAATTGCTGCTATATAAGGAAGGTATTTTTTTAAACCAAAGATATTCACATTCGAAGGGTAATATAATGATAGGAAATAAAAAAGAAAAACAATTTTATTACTTTAAATAAATTATTTTTATTCAACTACCTATTGTATGTACCCTATGGAGTAGATTAAAATGCGCGCGCTTTTCCTAAGGTATAAATTTCTATGATAACCCGGAGTTTTAAACAGTCAGATATAAAAGAATCTTGGATTCTAGTTGATGCTGAAGATAAGACATTAGGTAGATTGGCAAGTTCTTTAGCTTCAAGGCTAAGAGGCAAGCATAGACCTGAATTTACTCCCAATGCAGATTTAGGTGATTACATAGTTGTTGTTAATGCAGGTAAAATTAGTGTTACTGGTGATAAATTAAATCAAAAGAAATATTATAAACATTCTGGTTATCCTGGTGGAATTAAGTCAAAGTCTTTGGATGAAGTATTAAAGAACTCGGCTGAGGATGCAATTAGGATGGCGGTCAAGGGAATGTTACCAAAAAATAAACTTGGAAAGAAAATGCTTACAAAACTTAAGATTTATAAGGATGCTGAACATCCCCATCAAGCGCAAAACCCAAGTATAGTAGATATTTAAGGAATAAAATTGGATCAAATAATTACAGTAGGAAGAAGAAAAACTTCAAAAGCTAGAGTCTTCCTGACCAAGGGCACTGGATTAATTACAATTAATAAGAAAAAACTTGAAGATTATTTTGGTAGAGAAGTAGCCAGAATGGTTGTTAAACAGCCATTAGAGACCGTTCAAATGACTGAAGGAGTGGATATAAAAGCTACAGTTGTAGGAGGAGGCAGTTTTGGGCAAGCAGGCGCCATTCGGCATGGAATTGCAAGAGCTCTAGTACAATATGATGAGAACTTAAAGCCTTCTCTGAAAAAAGAAGGTTTTCTCACAAGAGATTCAAGAAAAGTAGAAAGAAAGAAAGTCGGCTTAAGGAAAGCAAGAAAAAGGCCTCAATACTCAAAAAGATAGTATGCAGCCAAAACCTCCTTCTAATCCTGGAAGAAGAAAATTCTTAATTGCTGCTACTTCGATTGTTGGAACCGGAGCTGTTATCGGGGCTGCAATCCCATTTGTTACAGCCTTTAATCCCAGCGAGCAAGCTAAAGCTGCTGGTGCTCCAGCCAAAGCAGATATAAGTAAACTGACCAAGGGAGAAATGATGTTGGTTGAATGGAGAGGAATTCCTATTTATATATTTAGACATACTGAAGAATCATTAACCAATTTAAATAAAAATTTATCCAGACTTTCAGATCCTGATTCTGAAGAAGATCAACAGCCTGATTATGCTAAAAATTCTAACCGATCCAGAAAAGAAGAAATTGTGGTTCTAGAGGCTGTTTGTACCCATCTATCCTGTGCACCTAAATTTTATCCTGAATTAGGAACAACTGACTTTGATTCTGATTGGCAAGGAGGTTTCTTTTGTCCCTGTCATGGATCGATGTTTGATTTAGCAGGAAGAGTTTATTCAGGAGTACCAGCACCTACTAACTTGCCTGTCCCACCACATTATTATGAGAGCGAAGATGTGTTGGTTATAGGAGAAGATGAGGAAGTAACTTAATGTTTACAAGACTCTTAAATTGGGTAGATGATAGATTTCCTTTAACGGATACTTTTGAACGGCATCTAAGTAAATATCCGGCACCTATAGGACAGAATTTCTGGTATTTAGCAGGTGTTCTTTTAATTGTAGTTCTAGTAATCCAATTAATCTCAGGCATTTGGTTGTTAATGAATTATGTGGCTACTACTGAAGATGCTTTTGCTTCTATTCAATACATAATGAGAGATGTCGATTATGGTTGGATTATTCGCTATATGCACACCACTGGTTCTTCCATGTTCTTTTTGCTTATTTATCTTCATATGTTTAGAGGTCTTTTGTATGGTTCTTACCAAAAGCCCAGAGAACTTCTATGGGTGTTGGGTTGGTTAACTTATATCATACTTGTAGCTGAAGGCTTCACAGGTTATGTCTTACCTTGGGGGCAAATGTCTTTTTGGGCTGCTCAAGTCATACTATCGCTGATTGGTTCTATACCCATCTTTGGAGAGGAACTTTTAACATGGATTAGAGGAGATTATTTAATATCTGGGATTACACTGAATAGGCTTTTTGCTTTTCATGTGGTCCTTCTACCACTAGCTCTCATTGCTGTGGTTTTTGTCCATATTGTTGCATTGCATGAAGTTGGATCAAATAACCCCGAAGGTATAGATATAAAGAAGCACCTAGATGAAGACGGTGTACCCTTAGATTCTGTTCCTTTTTTCCCCTATGATGTTGTGAAAGATCTTTTTGCTATAGGTATTTTCCTGATCATCTTTTGTTTTATTATTTTCTTTTTTCCAGATGGCGGAGGATATTTAATTGAGTATATAAATTATGAAGAAGCAAATAATTTAAAAACACCTGACCACATAGTTCCGGCTTGGTATTACACACCTTACTATGCAATGTTGCGGGCTATTACTTTTCCTATCGGACCTTTAACAGCTAAATTCTTAGGATTTGTTGTAATGGGTGGGGCAATGGTCATTATAGCCTTTGTTCCTTGGTTAGATAAAAGCCCAGTTAAGTCTATTAGATATAAGGGGTTATTCAGCAAGTTAGCACTCTTCATACTTGTATTAAGTTTTATAGTTTTAGGATATCTAGGTATGGTCACACCTAATCCACTAAGAACTGCATTAGCCCAGGTGTTTACTGCAACGTACTTTTTATATTTTATCCTTATGCCTTTCTATACAAAGTATGAAAAATGCAAGGTAGTACCTGAGAGGATAAAGATTTAATGAAGTTCTTAACTTTAATACTTGCATTTATGTCTCTTCAGTTATTTTCTGCAGAAGGTGGACCATGTGGTCATTTTCTTTCGGAGGACGGTCTTGAGGAAGGTAAATGTGAAGAATTTAAAGCTGATCACACTGATAAGGAGTCTCTACAAAAAGGTGCACAAATTTTCATGAACTACTGTTATGGATGTCATTCACTTAAATATGGTAGGTATAATAGGGTAGCTAGAGATTTAGGAATACCTGAAGATTTATTTCAAGAAAATCTTATGTTTGGAGACCAAAAAATGGGTGATTTAATGTCTATAGGCATGGATCAGTCTGAGGCAAAAGACTGGTTTGGGGTAGCTCCTCCTGACTTGACTTTAGAGACTGCCCTAAGGGGAACAGATTGGGTTTACACCTATCTTATAAGTTTCTATGAAGATGAAACCAGGCCTCTTGGTGTTAACAATAAGGTGTATCAGAATGTTGCGATGCCCAATGTATTAAGAGATATACAAGGGCTTCAAGTATCTACCTGTAAACAAGTCCCAAAGTTAGCTGCTAATGGAGGACTAAGTCAAGATCCTCTATCTGGGGAAGTAATTACAGAAGAGCAATGTGGATTTTTACAAATAGAACAAGAAGGGGAAATGACAACAGAAGAATTTAAGGAAAGTATGAAGAACTTAACTAACTTCCTTTCTTATATGTCTGACCCTATAAAAGAAGAAAGAAAATACATAGGCAAATTTGTTATTCTTTATCTCTTGATTTTCACTGTCTTAAGTTATCTTCTATATAGAGAATTTAAAAAAGACGTACATTAACAATAAATAATATTTAATATGGCTTCAATTAATAAAAGAACTTCAATGGCTTTATTCTCTGATGCTGGAGATCATTACTGCCAAAGGGTAAGAATAGTTTTAGAGGAAAAAGGTATTGCATCAGAGATTATTGATGCAGATAAAAACAACCTAAGTAATGACATTCTAGAAGTGAGTCCTTATGCAACCTTACCCGTCTTGGTTGATAGAGATGTTGCTTTGTATGATTCAGTCACTTTAATGGAGTATCTTGATGAAAGGTTTCCTCATCCCCCATTACTTCCAGTATATCCTGTTGCAAGAGCTAACATACGTTTATACATAAAAAGAATAACCAATGATTGGTGCTCCTTATTTGATACTTTAGTTGATAATAAATTAAAGGAAGCAGAGGAGAGAAAACTGAAGAAGCAGTTAAAATCTATGATTCTCTCGACAAATCCTATCTTTAAAGAAAAGGCTTTTTTTATGAACGAAGAGTTTTCATTGGTTGATTGTTGTATTGCACCTATTTTATGGAGACTACCTCAAGTAGGTATAGATATTCCAAGAGACACTAAGAATAAGCCAATCAATGAATACATGAAGAAAGTATTTACAAGGCAGGCTTTTCTTAATAGCCTAACCGAGATTGAAAGAGAAATACGCTCAATTTAGCTCAATATCCTATTACTTTAAAAAGACCTTCGCTGATTTCTGTTTTTAAGGATTTTCTAGAGAGAATTCCATTTTTGTAAGATAATTCTCCTGACATACCAGTATATTTAAACTGCCTAGTGCTCGAAGGATTGTTCAATAAAAGAGCTATATCATAAGAATCATATCCAAAAGCAAAATATCTATTTCTTTTTTTAGGTAAATTTCTTAGATAGGATATTTCGGAGTTAAACATCCAAGGTAAATCAATAATTGAAACTCTTTCCAAATCTAATTCTTTATCTAGATAGAAGCTTTGATCTTTCCAATTAGGCAAAAGATAAACTGAAAGATTTTCCCCAAAATTATATTCCAATTCAGGTTTCAAACTCCTAGCCTCTCTTAAAGAAACAGACATAATAATTGAATCCACATCCATTCTTCTTCTGGGGTTACTTTCCAGTGGTGAGGATAACGCTCTTGAAAGTTTCCTAACTCTTTCTTTGCTACTTTCTAAGAGCAGAATGTTCGAAAGCAGATTTTGATTTGACATACCATTAGAAGTTGAGGAATCAAGAACATTCCCTTCTAATTCTAACCAAATTTCATTTAATATATGTTTATCTGAGGTATCTTTTTCATCAATGATTAATGCGTTATGACTACCATTAGTCTTTGCATACTTAAGAAGATCTTCATATTCTGTTTTCTTATTAAAATTTAAAACCACCTGAGTTTTCTTATTAACGTACGGATAATTATTAGAATTTATTAAAACTGCTTTAAGTTTTAGAATTTTAGTTAAACAAGAAGATTTTAAGTTCTTTAGAAAGGCATCTGTTAAGAAAATGATTGAATAATCATTATTCTTTACATTCAAAGAACAGTTCTTCTTACCTAGTTCTTCTCTTGTTATGAAGTTTATATCTGGAGAATAATTTATTTGCTCTTTAAAATAATAATAATTCGTTGAGAAACCATTTATAAACTCTTTCTCTTTAATACCTTTAGTGTCCAATAAGAAGATATTGATGCTTTTAGGTAGTTTTTTTACTTCATAAGTAACTTTCGGCTTATCAATTGAAATGACTTTATTTGAATCAAATGTATTATTAGGAATATTAGATGTGCAACTAACGAACAAGCTCAAATTTAAGAAAATAATTAATAATTTATTAAGATAATTCACAATGGGTAAGAATACTAAATTTGGAGTCTTGTATATAGTGGCTACACCAATAGGGAATTTAGAAGATATTTCTAAAAGAGCTGTAAACACTTTGTCCAAAGTGTCCCTATGTGCAGCAGAGAACACAAGAAATTCTAAAAAGCTTATGAATAAGTACAACATAAGTACGAAATTAATCTCTTATCACAAATTTTCAGAAGAAAGTAAATTGGGTTTTTTTATTTCCCAGTTAAAGCTAGGAAATGATATTGCCCTGATTAGTGATGCTGGTACACCACTTATTTCGGATCCAGGCTATTTGCTTGTAAATAAAGCTATTAAAGAAGGGGTTAAAGTTATTCCCATCCCTGGTCCTTCTTCTTTAATTGCCGCTTTAAGTGTTTCGGGATTGCCTTTAGACAAATTTGTTTTTTATGGCTTTCCTCCTAGACAAAAGAAAGCTCAAAAGTCTTTCTTAACAAAAATAGTTATAGATGAGAAGACTTCTGTAGTTTTTGAATCCAAATCAAGGATTAAGGGGTTTCTTAAGACCTTGGCAGAAATGAGTCCAGATAGGAATATCTTCTTAGCAAGAGAGATGACTAAATTATATGAAACATTTTATAAAGGTAAGGTAAGAAAGGTGTTAGAAGAAATATCTTCAGATGAGAATGCTATGAAGGGAGAATTTGTTTTAGTTATTGAAGGTAAAGCCAAAGAAGAAGATCAAGTTTTTTTAAACAGAGAGCAGGAAAAAGTACTTGAAGTTCTTTTGAAAACAATGAAAAAAAATGATGCCCTCAGCCTAGCTTCTAAGTCATTCGGCTTAAAAAAGAACTCACTTTATAAATTAACTCTTAAAAGAAAATAATTTTTCAGCTCCACTATAAAGTATATACTCTGCTTGAGTTGGCCAGATAATCGCTCTTTTTAGAGAGGAAAGTCCGGGCTCCTAAGGGCAAGAAGCCAGGTAATACCTGGGAGGTGCGAGCCTACGGAAAGTGCAGCAGAAAATAAACCGCCTAAAGTTTCTTTAGGTAAGGGTGAAAAGGTGCGGTAAGAGCGCACCGCTTTGATGGTGACATCTTTGGCAATGCAAACCCCTTCTGGAGCAAGACCAAATAGAGGTCCTTTAGTGTGCCCTCACTGGACCAGGGTAGGTTGCTTGAGCTCTTCGGTGACGTAGAGCCTAGATGAATGATTATCCTAGACAGAACCCGGCTTATAGGCCAACTCAACCCTACATTTTTCAATTTTTTTTAGGAATTTCATTTTTATCTTTTCTTGTTCGATAAAAGCTGATTCTTTAAGTGCATTTAATTAGGAGACAATAGCTAGTAATTGCTCTTAAAGTGTGTCAAAGTGTGTCAAAGTGTACTGAAAGGTAACGCTCTATTAGGTATTAAGTTAAAAAAATTAAGAAAAGTGACTTTGAGCATATATGGATCTAGTTTTCTTACCTTGGATGTAAAAGGAAGGATAGTCATTCCTGCAAGGTATAGAGACCTATTAAGACAGAGCTGTGAAGGCACTATCGCAGTCACTAAAGACCCCCAATATCCTTCTTTACTTATTTATCCTGGAAGATTGTGGAAGGAAATTGCTTCCAAATTTGAGGTCTTAGGAGGTTTGAATCAGAAAACTCGAGGTATTCAGTGGAAGATACTTGGAAGTGCTTCCGTAACTGATTTTGAAGTTTCTGAAAGAATGTTATTACTAATTCCAAAACTTCTTAGGGATTTTGCAGGTCTTCAGCCAAAAAAACAGGTGGCTCTGATAGGTATGGGATCTAAATTCGAATTATGGAATATAGAAAACTGGAAAAAGAAGGAGTCAGGCTTAGAGGTTGAAGGAGAAGATTTACTTTCTGATTTGCCACCAATGTTAGAGGAGATTCCCTTTTGAGGGAGCCTGGAATCCATGAGGCTGTTATGGTAGATCAAGTTATCTCGAACCTCTTAGTAAACAAAAAGGGAAGTTACGTTGATTGTACTTTTGGTTTAGGGGGGCATGCTTCTGCTATCTTAAAAAACTTAGACAGTGAAGCTGAGCTTATAGGCATAGACAGAGATCCAGAATCTTTTGAAGCAGCCAATGAAGTTATCAAAAAGGACAAGAGGTTTTCTTTTATAAATGATAAATTTGGAAATCTAGAAGATCACTTTCCAGGAGAAAGCTTAGATGGCATCTTAGTTGATTTAGGAATCTCTTCTAGACAACTAGATAATCCAGAAAGAGGATTTAGTTTTCAAACCCAAGGACCTCTTGATATGAGAATGAACCAGTCTGATGTAGATTCTGCAGAAACTTGGTTGAACAAATCCAGCAAAGAAGAAATAACTAGAGTTTTATGGGAAAAAGGTGAAGAGCGTAATTCTAGAAAAATAGCTGAAATAATTTGCAGAGAAAGAGATGTTAGTCCTATAAATACTACACAGCGTTTAATTGAAATTATTGTAGCTTGTAAACCAAGAAAATCTAAGAGACATCCAGCTACTAATGTCTTCAGAGCTATCAGAATGGAGATTAATTCAGAGATGGAAGAATTACAAAACGTATTGATAGCAGCAGGGTGTCTTCTAAAAAATGGAGGAAGGCTAGCTGTTATAAGTTTCCATTCTTTAGAAGACAGAATTGTTAAGAGATTTCTACAAGGAAAAAGCTTAGATGGGAAAAAGTTTTCTTTTCATAAAGTTGGATCAAAGCATTTCAAGCCAAACAAAGAAGAGATAATAAAAAATCCAAGAAGCAGGAGTGCTATTTTAAGAATTTCAGAGAAAGTAGCTTGAAATGATAAACATTAGAAAACAACTTCTTTTTATTGGACTTGTATTTGGACTGATGGCTAGTTCAATTCAATTAATAGTTAATATTTATGATTATCGTGTAACTTTCTCAGAAATAGAGAAGTTTAATAAAAAATATGAAGACTTATCTTTTAAATCCAATCTTTTACTAAACGAAGTCGAGTATTTCAGAAATCAATTGACTATCAGAGAAGTTGCAACAGGGAAGCTGGGTATGCGCTCACCCAAATTAAAAGAGCAAGTAGTTATTCATAGGCAGGTGTCAAAAAAATGAAAAGAATAACCTTTCTCATAATAATACTGTTAAGCCTAGGGTGTTCAAAGAATATTGATTATGAGGATTTAAACGAGATTGATATCTCAATCTCTTCTGATCATAAGATTTTATCTAGTTCAGATTTGATAAAAGAAACTTTTTTGAGTTTCTTAAACGAACAAGTGATAGATTTTTCTAGCGTATCAAAAGATTTATACAAAACTACTTGGGTATATGCCTTTCAAGCAAAAAGAAAATGGCCTAACCGATATAACATTAGGGTCAAGGAGCACCAACCCCTAGCTAAATGGGGTGACAATAAATTTCTAACTCACTCAGGAATATTAATTAAGCCTTCTATTGATGATTCTAATATTCATTTAGTTTTATTGAGAGGAAAGGAGTCAGATAAGTTTGTTTTGCTTGATATGTCTAGGCAGATTCAGAATCAACTTAATAGGTATAACGAAAAAGTAGAAGAGGTAAATTTAAGTTCAGGAGGATACCTAAAGGTAACAACAGAAAAGGGCACTGAATTAACTTTTACAACAAAGAATTTCCGGGAACAGCTTGAACGTCTCGAGGATTTTATCTCGTTCGAGCTGTTCTCAGGAAAACTTAATAGTATCAGAAACATGGATTTTAGGTATAACAATGGAGTTTCTATTCTTTTTTATTAAGGAAGGAGAACAGCATGAGTGGAGTTAATCAAAGCGAAATGTTAGTCGGCTTAGACATAGGGACTTCAAAGGTAGTAGCTGTTGTTGCAGAAATAACTTCTGAAGAAAATATAGAAATAATTGGTTTAGGAACTCAGCCTTCTAGAGGGTTGAGAAACGGAGTGGTTGTTGATATTGAATCCACAACTCAGGCCATAAAAAAATCAATTCTAGAAGCAGAGTCTATGGCTGGCTGCCATATAAGCTCTTGTTATGTAGGAATTTCAGGAAGTCATATTAGGGGTTTAAATTCAGAAGGTGTAGTACCTATTAGGGATGGAGAAGTTAAGTATGGTGATGTAGACAGAGTCATTGAAACAGCACAAGCTATGGCTATTCCTGCTGATCAAAAGTTACTACATGTTTTGCCTCGAGATTACATCATTGACAAACAAGATGGAATTAAAGAACCATTAGGCATGGCAGGTGCAAGACTTGAAGCTAAGGTGCATTTAGTTACTTGTAGTGAAAACTCATCTCAAAATATACATAAATGCGTTACAGCTTGTGGTTTAGATATTGAGGCATTCGTTTTAGAGCAATTGGCTTCTAGCTATTCAGTTTTGACCCACGACGAAAAAGAATTGGGAGTTTGTTTAATAGATATCGGTTGTGGAACAACGGATATGGCTGTATTCACAGAGGGTTCTATTTCCTTTACTGATGTAATTTCCATAGCTGGAGACCATGTAACTAACGATATTGCAGAAGCTCTGAGGACTCCGCCTTCTCAAGCTGAGGATATTAAGCAAAGGTATGGATGTGCCGTAAGCTCTTTAACTCAATCTGAAGAGATGATGATGGTTCCTGGTATGGGCGGTAGACCCGAGAGAGAATTATCTCGTGAAGCACTAGCTGATGTTCTTGAAAGGAGGTATGTAGAAATTTTCAGCATGGCTCAGCAGAAATTAAGTTTGAGTGGGTTTGAATCTTTAATACCAGCAGGGGTAGTTCTAACTGGAGGAGCATCTAAAGTTGAAGGTGCTATGGAGCTAGGTGAAGAAGTATTTCATGCTCCTGTAAGACTAGGCTCTCCTAATACTGTTGGAGGATTTAATGAAGTTATACACAATCCTGTTTATGCCACAGCTGTCGGCTTATTGCTTTATGGACATAAACAAATGCAAGAAGATCACATGAATTACATCCATCGAGATAAAAATATTTTAAATAGATTATCGAGATGGCTTGGAGGAAATCTTTAAAAATTTACCAGGGAGAAAAGAATGAGTGAATGGGAAATAGTAGAAGAGAATAAAGGCAACGCAATTATCAAAGTCATAGGTGTTGGGGGTGGCGGAGGTAATGCGGTTCAACACATGGTTGAGGAAGGCATAAATGGCGCAGAATTTATTTCTATAAATACTGACAAACAGGCTTTAGATAAAAATAAAGCACCCCATAAATTTATCCTTGGAAAGGAAATTACCGATGGCTTAGGTGCAGGAGCAAATCCTGATATAGGTAGAGAAGCAGCATTGGAAGACAGGGACAGACTGACAGAAATGTTGAAAGGAACTGACATGGTTTTTATTACTGCTGGCATGGGGGGTGGAACCGGTACGGGTGCAGCTCCAATAGTTGCTCAAGTAGCTAAGGAGTTAGACATACTAACTGTTGCTGTAGTAACTAAACCTTTTGAACTTGAAGGCTCAAAAAGAATGAAGATAGCTAAAGAAGGGATTAAAGAATTGATTGAGGAAGTAGATTCTCTTATAACAATACCTAATCAAAAACTACTTGAAGTATTAGGCGAAGATTGTGCAATGATAGAGGCTTTTAAAGAAGCTAATAATGTTTTAGCAGGAGCGGTCAGAGGGATATCAGATATTATTATGTGCCCTGGATTAATAAATGTAGATTTTGCAGACGTTAAGACTGTAATGTCAGAAAGAGGAACTGCAATGATGGGCACTGGTATAGGTTCAGGCCCTGACAGGGCACGAATAGCAGCAGAAAAGGCAGTAGAAAGTAAATTGCTAGAGGACATAAGCCTGAAGGATGCAAAGGGTGTATTGGTAAATATTACTGCCGGTACAGAGATCACTTTGGGGGAGATTACAGCTGTAGGAGATTGCATTGACAACTTTGCAGATAAAGACGCAATTATTGTCACTGGAACAGTGATTGATGAAAAGGTAGGAAATGATCTGAAAGTAACTGTTATAGCTACAGGTCTAGGTGCTGCACCAGCAACTACCAAGACTATTAACATCTCAACTGTTAAATTAAAAGAGACAAAAGAAAGAGAGCCACTTCCTTTAAGCGATGCTGCAAGACAACTTTTAGAGAATCCACCTTCTCTTGATCGGGTTCCTGACAAAAACAAACAAGAAAAAAAGGAAGAAGAGTTTCTTGATATTCCTTCTTTTGTTAGAACCCAATTAGATTAAAGTTGCATTAAATGATTTCTAGAGTAGTAAATTATTCTGGAAGATCTTTTTTTATACAGCTTGTTTTTCTTATCGGCTTTGTCTTACTGTTATCAAGACTAATATATATTCAAGTTTTTCAAGACGAGTTCATAAAAAAACAACTTGATACAAGAATAGCTCTAGAAAGCCATACCTTAGCTAAAAGAGGAAAAATTTTAGATAGAAATAACAGACTGTTGGCCGTTGATGTAACTGGGTATACGGTAATCGCTGATCTGAGTTTATTTAAACCAAAAAAAAATGAGATCAGCAGTTTAACTTCCTTACTGCAAATTAATATAGACAAGATAAAAAAAATACTTAAGCGAAAGGGCCACGTAGAAATAATTCGACATATCGGAGAAGAAAAAAAAATAGAGCTTGAACGTTTGAATATTGAGGGAATATTTTTTAAGCAAAATCTTCAGAGAAGTTATCCCCAAAGAGAGATCAGCTCTCATGTGGTAGGAATTACAGACATTGACAGGAAAGGTATACAAGGTGCTGAACTGGTTTTTAATAAATTACTTAAAGGTGAAGATGGTGGATTCACAGGATTAAGAAGCCCAATAGGAACTATTGGAGGGGAAAGGAGTTCACCTAAGCAAGGTTTAGATCTTAAATTAACTATTGATATACGACTACAATCTATTTCTCATCATGAATTAAAGAAAGCAGTTGAAGAGTCTGGAGCTGAGTCAGGGAGTATTGTTATAGTTAATCCTAAAACAGCTGAGATTCTATCTTTAATTAACTATCCAACTTTTAATCCTTCCAATAGGAGAGGAATTAAAGATCTGAGTGTTTTTAGGAATAGAGCAACAGTAGATATTTTTGAACCAGGGTCAGTAGCAAAGCCAATTGCTATGGCTGCCATAGTTAGCTCAAAAAAAGTTGATAAGGATACTAGAATAAGTACTTCTCCCGGCTGGATAGAATATGAAGGATATAAAACTAGTGATTTTAGAGATTATGGCAATTTATCTTTAAGTGAAATTATTTCTTATTCAAGTAATGTTGGAATGGTGAAGTTGTGCAAAGATCAAAGTCCTGAACACTTGGTTCATGTATTTTCTGACTTCGGGATAGGCTCTCAACCAGTAAACATTTTGATTCCTGCAAGAGAAGGATTCTTGCCACAAGCTTCAGCCTTAAGTAATAGAGATAAGGTAAGCTCGTGTTACGGTTACGGAATTTCTATGAGTGCCCTTCAAATAGCTCAGGCTTATCAAGTATTTGCTAACGAAGGAATATTTAAGGAATTAAATCTTTTTTACGACAAGGCTCTAAGTAACCCAAAACCTGACGTTAGGGTTTTATCTAAGAACACTGCTAAATTAATAAACTCTATGTTGGTAGAAACCGTAAATTCTAGATCTGGCACTGCTAGGAAAGCTAAGATAGAAGGAAAAGTTGTAGCCGGTAAGACGGGTACTTCGAAGAAGAAAAGAGATGGGTTAACAACCTATTCAACTAGTTTTGCAGGATTTGTTCCGGCTGAAGATCCATCACTTTTAGCTGTTATAGTCTTACACGGAATAACCAAAGATATTCATTCAGGAGGCTCTGTTGCTGCTCCAATTTTTTCTAAAGTAGTTGGACAATCTATACATGCCTTAGAATCAGGTTCTTAATGGAAAAAATTAACTCTGGGCCTGTCAGTTTAGGCGTTCTTTTAGAAGGACTCTTTAAAGGGAATCTGGGAAGTTTAAGCAATCTTTTGATTGAAGGAATAAGTTTAGATAGCAGAGAGGTAAACCAGAATTTTCTTTTTTGCGCTGTACAAGGAGAAAAAGTTAATGGAAATCATTTTATCGAAGAGTCTTTTAAAAAAGGGGCAGTATTTTGCTTAACAGACAGTAAAGAGTTTCAGGATTCAAATATTCTTTATTTAAAAGATTTGAAAAAATATCTAGGCGTTATTAGTTCAAGACTATTTAATCATCCATCACAAAAGCTTGAGACTTTTGCAGTAACAGGCACCAATGGAAAAACTTCTTGTGTGGAATTAATCTCCCAAATAGCTAAATTAATTGATCATCAATGTGGTTATATTAGTACTATCGGAACTTCTTTTGATGGAAAGGGTTTTAACTTTCCTTCTTCTTTAACTACTCCTGACCCTGTTACTTTACAAAGATATTTTCACGAGATGGTTAAAAAAAATACTAGCCAAGTTGCCTTTGAAGTCTCTTCCCATGGATTAGACCAATCTAGAGTTGTTGGTACCTCAATCGACACAGCAATTTTGACAAGTTTTTCTCAAGATCATTTGGATTACCATAAAAATATTAGATCTTATAAAAATGCTAAAAAGAAGCTTTTTACTGAACTTAGACCCAAAAATATAATCTTAAATATTGATAACTTATTAGGTAAAGAAATATATAGGGACCTTCAAAAGAGTAAAGAGCCTCACTCATTTTTTTCTGTTTCGAGTCAGGCAGGAGCTGATTTCCATTATTCCTTTTTAAGGACTGAAGATGGATGTATCGATGTCAAGCTTAAAACTCCTGAGCAACAAATTTATTTTTCATTGAGTACAATATCTAAACCTTTGGCGTCAAATGTTATATGCGCTTTAGCAGCCTTTCTTTCAAGGGGTTTCAATTTAGATAAAGTTTATCCTTATCTAAAGAATCTAGACTTTCCTAGAGGAAGAATGGACTTAATTCCTTTAAGTGGAAAAGATAAGTGTTTCATAGATTATGCGCATACTCCAGAGGCCTTAGAGACCTCTCTTAATGAACTAAAAGAAGCTTTTAATAATTCTAATCTTTGGTGCATTTTTGGTTGTGGAGGCGACAGAGACAGAGATAAAAGACCAAAAATGGGACAAGTCGCAGAATTATTGTCTGATTTTCTAGTAATTACTAATGACAATCCAAGAACAGAAAATGAATTTGATGTTATTGAAGAAATTAATCAAGGTATAAAAAATAAAACTGGAATAAAAGTAATACCAAACAGGAAGGAGGCTATTCTTTATTGTCTTAATAAAATGAAAGCTAATAAAGAGAGTAACGTTCTCTTAATTGCAGGTAAGGGTCATGAAGATTATCAGGATATGTTAGGAAAAAGAGTTCATTTTAGTGATCATGAACAAGTAAAAAGTTTCTTAACAAGTAATTAAAGACATGATGAATTTAACTCTCTCTACAATTGCTGAAAAGGTAGGTAAGAAGGTAATTGGAGGAACTGGCCAAGAGAAGTTTAAGGACATAAGTATAGACTCTAGAACTTTAGAACCAAGTGATCTCTTTGTAGCCCTCAAAGGGCCTTATAATGATGGACATGATTATTTAAAGGATGCCATGGAAAAAGGGGCAGTGGCCTTTGTAGTTGAAAAAAAAATTCCTATTAATAAACCTTATATCCTTGTAGAAGACTCTTACAAATTCTTGGATCAGTTAAGTACTTATCAAAGGGAAGTATTTAATGGGAAAGTTATCGGGTTGACTGGTAGTAATGGCAAAACAACTACTAAAGAAATTATTTACAGTTTGCTTGAAAAAGAGGGTTGTCATAAAACTAAAGGTAATAAAAATAACCATATAGGAGTGCCTCTCACCTTAGCTTCGCTGACAAACAGGCTAAAGTATGCAGTTATAGAAATTGGTACTAATTCCCCAGGCGAGATTAATAACCTTTCAGCTAAAGTCACACCTGATATTGCTTTAATAATAAATGCAGCAGCTTCCCATTTAGAAAAGTTAAATTCAGTTGAGAAGGTAGCTAAAGAAAAAAGTTACATCCTAAGACATTTAAAGAGTGATGGAGTTGCTATATTACCCAGAGATTCAGAGTTCTTTTCTTATTGGAAAGAAAAGTGCGTAAATAAAAGGATTATTTCCTTTGGATCTCATCAAGATTCAGATATATGTTTGAGTAATGTTCGAAGTGACTTCTTAAAAAATAAAATATCTTTTGAGTTGAATTATGCTCAAAAGTCTTTTAAGTGTTCTATGAATGGAGTAGGTGTGCATAATTCCATGAATGCTTGTGCAGCTTTGGCCGTTTGCCATGCTCTAGAGATAGATCTTGAGGAAATAAGCTTTCATTTGAACAAAGTTACTTATCCTAGTAGAAGGATGGAAGTGCATAAAGGATTAAAAGGCTCTGTTCTTATAGATGATTCTTACAATGCTAATCCAGAATCTATGAAGAAATCTCTTGATGTTATGGAGGAGTTAGAAGGTAAGAAGAGAATTTTTATAGCAGGAGAGATGGGTGAATTGGGCGAACATCAAAATTTCTATCATGGGGAGATTTGTAAATATACTAAAGGAAGAGTTGAAGAATTCTTATGTATCGGAAAATTATGGGAAGAGGGCATAAAGCATATACCAAATATAGGTAGAAGTTTTTCTTGTAAAGATGATTTGTTAGATTACTTGAACACTAAAGTATCTAAAGACTCTATAATTTTAGTTAAAGGCTCTAGGTCTACAGGTATGGACTATATAGCTGACAAATTAAAGCTTTAAATGCTAGTTGAATTATTTAATTTCTTTTCCGATAGTTTTGGACCCCTAAGGGTCTTTGACTATTTATCTTTTAGAGCAATATTTGCAACCCTTACTGCATTATTGGTGTCCTTGATCTTGGGACCAAGATTTATAAATAAAATGAAATCTATCGAAGTAGGTCAAGTTGTAGGGGAGCGAGGTCCTTCAACTCATTTATCTAAAAGTGGAACTCCTACCATGGGAGGGACGCTTATATTAGCTTCTATATTTATCAGCTCAATTTTATGGGGAGATTTAGAAAACAGGTATTTGTGGGTAGCATTAGGGGTTACCACACTTTTTGGAGTTTTAGGCTGGGTAGACGACTTATATAAATTAAGACATCAATCAAGTAAGGGGCTGTCTCCCTTAGCAAAGATCTTTTGGCAAAGCTTAATAGCTTTAGCAGCTGTACTTTTTCTTTATTACAGTTCAGAAAATATACATGAAACAAGCTTGATTATTCCCTTTTTCAAAGATATTTCTTTAAATTTAGGCTTGGGTTTTGTCTTTCTTTCTTATCTTGTGATTATTGGATCAAGTAATGCGGTTAACCTTACTGATGGGTTAGATGGTTTAGCAATTCTTCCTTGTGTGATGGTTGCAGGAGGGTTAGGCCTGATTGGATATGCAGCAGGGAACACTATTTATGCAGAATATTTAAATATTCCTTTTCTTCCAGGAACGGGTGAAATGTTAGTTTTTTGTGGGGCTTTAGTAGGCTCAGGCATAGGGTTTCTTTGGTATAACACCTATCCTGCTCAGGTTTTTATGGGAGATGTGGGTTCTTTAGCATTGGGAGCTGCTTTAGGAGTTATAGCAGTCATCATTAGACATGAGTATGTTTTATTAATAATGGGCGGTGTTTTTGTGGTAGAAACTCTTTCAGTTATTGTTCAAGTAGCTTCTTTTAAATTAACTGGGAAAAGAGTTTTTAAGATGGCTCCGATACATCATCATTATGAATTGAAAGGGTGGCCCGAGCCTAGAGTAATAGTTAGGTTTTGGATAATAACTTTTATGTTAGTTTTAATAGGATTGGTAACTCTGAAACTTAGATAATTTCTAAGTTGAGTGAAGCTTATGCATCTCATTCTTGGTTTCGGTGCAACTGGAGCCTCATATTTAAGATATTTAAGAAAAAAAAATATCCCCACATTAGTTATGGACTCTAGAGATAGACCATCAGGTCTATCGGAGTTCAGCAGTGTTAAAAAAGAGAATTTTTATCTAGGAAAATTTGATTTAAGTGTTTTAGACAAAGTAAAAACAATTTTCGTAAGTCCAGGCATAGAGTACGAAAACGAAGTGCTCGTAAAAGCAAGAAGATTAGGTGTAGAGATTCTTACAGATATAGAAATCTTTTTGAAAGAATCTAAATCTAAAAAAATACTAATATCTGGGACTAATGGGAAGACAACTGTTGTTTCTATGATTGGGCATGTTCTTAGAAATATCTATAGAGATAAGAAGATTATCTGTTGTGGAAATATTGGAACACCTGTTTTAGATACTCTTATAGAAGAGCATTCCATATCTGTTGTAGAAGTTTCTAGTTTTCATTTAGAACACAGTAGAAGTCTTGAATGTGAAATAGGGGTTTTGTTGAATGTAGAGCAAGACCATTTAGATCGACATGTTTCCTTTGCTAATTACAAGAAAATAAAAGAGAAGATCCTTCTTGATTGCACTATTGGTTTGGCCTCAAAAGAAGATCTGGGGTCAATGAACTCTATTAGCAATAATTTATTTACTTTTGAGGACCTTACAACACCCTTAAAGAAGGAAATTGATAGATTTTTTAAAGATAAATGGCCTTATCATGAAACAGTCAACATTAAATCTGTTTTAAGCGTTGTGCTAGCTCTTGAATCAATGAAAAAGAAAAAGGAATTAGATCAATTGGCTTTGCGTAAATCACATTTAATAGACATATCCATAGAAGCTTTATTAACTTTTGAAAGACTTCAACATAGATATGAAATTCTTGGAATTCGTCATGGTCTTACTTATATAAATGATTCTAAGAGTACAAATATTTCTTCTTTATTAACTGCTGTTAATTCTACAGAAAGACTATACGGCAAAAAGAAAGTCGTATTAATTTGTGGAGGTGATTCCAAAAACCAAGATTTTTCTAAGATTGAGAAAGGTGCTCTCGACTCACTCAAGAAAATATTGATCTATGGAAAGGATAAGGAAAGCATTATTAATGAAATTGGTGATAAGGCTGATTGTTTGCTTGTTGAAGATCTTGAAGATGCTGTTAATAAGTCGAGAACTGTTTCTATCAAAGGTGATGTGGTACTTCTTTCTCCATCATGTGCAAGTACTGATATGTTCTTAGATTATAAGGATAGAGGAGACAAGTTTCGTGAACTTTCTGGATTTAGTTGAGAACAATGTTTGATAAGTTTGAAACGTATTTTTCATTACCAGATTTTCAAAAAATTGATATTATCTTTTTGGGGTTATTTTTATTTTTATGTTTGTTTGGCCTCTTAGCGGTTGCGACTGCATCCATTGAATTCTCAGATTCACTGACAGGAGAACCTTTAAATTTTACAAAAAAGCAGTCTATTCATTTATTGGTGGGGTTATTTCTATTTTTACTTTTTTTATCTATCCCTTTAACTTTTTGGGAGAACTTTGATCGTTTACTTTTAGGGTTTGGAATTGTTTTATTAATTTTGGTTTTTGTTCCTGGAATAGGTGTCGAAGTGAATGGTGCACATAGATGGTTGAGGGTAGGCCCTGTCGGATTACAGCCATCTGAAATAATGAAACTAATAATTATTATTTATATAGCAGGTTATTCTGTCAGGCGTTTAAAAGATCTTCAGTCCAACTGGTTTGGTTTCTTTAAGCCTGCAGTATTAGTTGTTTTAGTTGTCTCACTTGTTCTTATACAACCCGACCTTGGTACATCTGCTGTCATCTTCGCCACTGTTTTAGGTATGCTGTTTGTAGCAGGTGTAAAGATTAGACAGCTTCTGGTTGTTATTGGATTAGGTTTACTAGGTATCTTGGCTTTAATCATTTTTGTCCCATGGAGATGGGAGAGAATTATTTCTTTTATGGATCCTTGGACGGATCCTTTTGGTGGAGGTTATCAATTAACTTTATCTCTTATGGCTATAGGTAGGGGAGAATGGTTTGGAGTTGGCTTAGGAGAAGGTCTTATGAAATTGGGATATCTTCCAGATGCACATACTGATTTTATTTTTTCTATAATAGTTGAGGAGATGGGTCTTTTTACTGCGATAATAATTATTGCAACTCTATTTTTTATTTCTTTCAGGAGTTTTTATATCGGAAGAAAAGCCCTTGAACGAAATCTATATTTTGGTTTTTTAATTTCATATGGAGTTGGTATATTAATAGGCCTTCATACTTTTATTAACGTTGGAGTAGCAACAGGACTGTTGCCTACTAAAGGTCTTACTTTGCCCTTTTTAAGCTATGGAGGTACAAATTTATTAATTATGTGCTCTCTTTGTGCATTAGTTCTTCGAGTTGATCAGGAAACGAAATCTGCAATGCCATCAATAAGTATTTCTAGAAGGGTGAGTTTCTAATGAAAGCTTTATTTGTTGCGGGGGGTACAGGAGGTCATGTTTACCCAGCTCTGGAAATAGCTAGGCAATTTAAAAATTCTGGAGTGCAGATACATTGGATGGGAAAAGAAAATTCTTTAGAACATGAACTTTCTCTAAAAGAAGGCTTTTTCTTCCAACCAATCATGTCTTCAGGTTTTAGGGAAAAAACTTATAAAGAAAAAATCGTTTCTATCTATCACTTTTTACTTTCTTTTATTAAATCTATTTATATCTTTAGGCAACTTAAACCTAACTTTATATTTTGCTTTGGAGGCTATTCAAGTTTAGGACCAGGACTTGCTTCACGAGTTTTAAGAATTCCTCTATTTATCCATGAACAAAATAGTGTAGCCGGCTCAGCAAATAAGTTATTAGTGCATTTTGCGAGGAACGGTTTTGAAGGATTCCCCCAATCTTTTGACAAGAACAATGACAAAATCCATTTTGTAGGAAATCCAGTAAGAGCTGAAATTACTTCTTTTATTAATAGTAATAACGAAGAGACTTTTAATGGTGAATTTAAACTATTGATACTAGGCGGCAGCCAAGGATCTTCACAACTTAACGGGTTAGTGATGGAAGCATTAAAAAAAGTTAAAGAAAAGGAGAATTGGAGCATCATTCATCAAACAGGTGTTTCAGATAAGAGTAAGTTAGAAGAATTCTACAAAGAATTAAAAATTAATTACAAGGTTGAATCATTTATTGAAAATATGGGAGAAGTCTATAATAACTCGGATTTAGTCATTAGCAGGGCGGGAGCAATGACTATTTCTGAATTGATAGCGACATACAATCCTAGTATCTTACTTCCCTTGCCCTGGGCAACCGACGCACATCAAGCTTTAAATGCTAAATATTTAGAAGATCTTGGAGCAGCTAAGGTCATAACATCAGAAGAAGAAAATATTTCGGAATTGGCTTTTGTGCTTACAAAGCTTGCATTTGATAATGAGGAAAGACTTTCAATGGCTAATTCAGCTAAACTTGCCTATCTTCCAGATGCAGCAAAAGTAATTTTTAAGAAAATAGATGAATCCCTCCAAGAAGACACCTAATAAAATCTTTTTTATAGGTATAGGAGGCAGCGGTATGAGCGGTTTAGCTGAAGTTCTATTTAATTTAGGTTATGAAGTATCTGGATCAGATATTAAGGAATCAGAAGTTACTGAAAGACTAGAGGTCTTAGGAATAAATTTAAGCATCGGCCATAAGGTAACTAATCTAGATGATGTGGATATGGTCATTAAATCTACAGCTATTGAAGGCACAAATGTTGAGCTCACTCATGCTCGTAAGTTGGGTTTACCTATTCTTGAAAGGGCTGAACTTTTATCAAGCTTAATGAACATGAAAAGAGGAGTAGCAATTGCTGGAACTCATGGCAAAACTACTACTACTAGTATCTTAGCTTCAATTATGACTGAAGCAATGTTAGACCCAACCTTTATTAATGGAGGGATTATCAATAGCTTTTCTTCCAATGCAAAGCTAGGAACCGGAGATTATATGCTTGCGGAAGCAGATGAAAGTGACAAGTCTTTTTTAATGTTACAACCCTCATTGGAAATAATAACCAATATCGATGCTGATCATTTAGTTAATTACAAAAATAATATGAATAATCTTGAAGAAGCTTTTATTAAATTTGTAAAAAAGTTACCTTTTAACGGTCTACTGGTTGCTTGTGGAGATGATCCAATCATTAAAAAATTAGTAGGCTCCTTTTCAAGAAAGACAATCCTTTATGGCTTTGAGGACCACAATGATTACATCATAAGCAATTACAAGACTGAATCTTTTACATCTGAATTTACTTTATCCTATGATAAGGGTTCTGTATCTCGCCTAAAATTAAATTTGCCAGGTAAACACAATGTTTTAAATGCCACAGCAGCTTCAGTTTTGGCTATAGAAGAAGGTGTATCCTTAATAAACATAAAGTCAGCTTTAGAAAAATTTTCTGGAATACGAAGAAGGATGGAATTTTTAGGAAACTTAGGCGACACTGTTGTAATAGATGACTATGGACATCATCCCACTGAGATTAGGAATACTATTCTTACTTTAAGAGAATCTTTCCCAGGATCAGAAATAACTATGGTATTTCAACCTCATAGGTTTTCCAGAACCAAGGATTTATATGAAGAATTTGTAGAAGTCCTTCAACTGGTTGAAGGACTAATTCTTTTAGAAATATATTCAGCAGGAGAAAAACCTATTGATGGAATAAGCTCCTCAGCACTACTTGAGAGTCTTAAAGATAAAGGTCTTAAAAATTTATTGTTAGCTAACTCTACTAAGCAAGCTTTAGAATTAATAAATTCCTCTTTTTCTAAGAAAAAAGAAGTTCTATTGATCCAAGGAGCCGGAAGTATCTCTGATATTTCTAAGAAATTAATGCTGGAGAGTAGCTAATGGTGCAGGACCAAAATCTAAGAAATTTAATAGATAGAGAGATTTCTGTGTTAATGGGAGGCTGGTCAGCTGAAAGGGAGATTTCCTTGAAAACAGGAAAAGCTGTAACGGATTCTATTAAATCCCTAGGTCTTAGTGTGACAGGTATAGACCTTACTTCACCAGATGAGATCAAAGGGATCGTCAACTCATTAGATCTAGTTTTTATAGCTTTGCATGGAAGAGGGGGCGAAGATGGGTACATTCAGAGGATTCTAGAAGAAAATAATATTCAATTCACTGGTAGTGATTCTAAATCATGTGAAATTTCTATGAATAAATCTGAAACTAAAAAAATATGGAGAGAGTTATCTTTACCCACTCCTGATTTTGTAGAAATCAAAAATGCTGGAACCAGTGATCTAGAAACTTCCCCATTTTTGTCTGCAGAAGATGATATAAGTCCTTTAAAAGAATCATTTGTAGTAAAACCAGCTAGAGAAGGCTCTAGTTTTGGCATAACTATTGTCCATCCAGGAGGCGATACATCTTTAGAAGATGCTATGAAAGAAGCCATTAAATATGATGACACTCTTTTAGTCGAAGCTTTTGTTGAAGGAGAGGAAATTACAGTCCCTATTCTTGGTGAAGAGATTTTGACACCTGTTAGCATCAAACCAAAAAACTCATTTTATGATTTTGAAGCAAAATATATTAGAAATGATACAGAATACTTAAAGTCAGATTTAAATGCTGTTGAGTTAGATACTGTTAAAGAATTTTCTTTCCATGCTTTCTCTTGTTTAGGTTGCAAGGGCTGGGGTAGAGTTGATTTAATTAAAGACAGAGAAAACAACTTCCAGTTAATTGAAATCAACACAGTACCTGGTTTAACAGAGAAAAGTCTGGTACCAAAATCAGCTGCCATTGAAGGAATAGATTTTAATAATTTAATAGTAAGGATATTAAATACATCTTGCTTGAAGCAATAAGCTCAAATAGAATGCGCATCCTTGATACCTTGCTCTCTACTGATTATAGGGGAGAGCTAAAAAACCGAGAGGTATAAATGAGACATTACGAAATAGTTTTTTTGGTTCATCCCGATCAATCAGATCAAACACAATCAGTTTTAAATAAGTTCTCTTCTATAGTTAAAGAATCAGGTGGAACAGTTCATCGTTTAGAGAATATAGGAAGAAGAAAATTAGTTTATCCAATAGAGGATCAATTTAAAGCTTCATATGCTCTACTGAATGTAGAGTGTAATAAAGATGCTCTAGATGAAATAAAATCTTCTTTTAAATTCAATGACTCAATTATTCGAGATTTGATTGTAACTAAGAATAAGGCTGAAACAGAATTGTCAGCTTTATCTTCTCAAACTGAGCAAGAAGATAAGGAGAACCTAGGTGACAAGGAGGAAGTTATAAAACCTAAATTGAATTCAGTGGATGAAAAACCTGAAGAAAAGGAAAACACAGGAAAACCTGAAGAAGAAGTTAAGGTCAATGAGGGATAAGGGCTATGCCGAGAAAGCAAAAGAAGAATTTTAAAAAAAGACGTCCAGATCAAGAAAATCGAAGAAGATTTTGTAAGTTTACCTCGTTAGGTATTGAAGAGATTGATTATAAAGACATTAATTTATTAAAAGAATTTGTTACGGAAACCGGAAAAATAATGCCAGCAAGGGTAACTGGTACCTCTGCTAAATACCAGAGACAACTTACTACAGCTATAAAAAGAGCTAGGCATTTAGCTCTTCTACCTTATACCGACTCTCATTATAAATAACTATGGAAGTTATTCTTTTAGAAAAAATAACTAAATTAGGGGATCCAGGAGATTTAGTTAATGTCAAATCAGGCTACGCTAGGAATTTCTTAATTCCTTTCAGTAAAGCAATCAAAGCAAATGAAGAAAACAAAGCCGAATATGAGCAAAGAAAATCATCTTTAGAAAAAGCTGAATTAGAAAGAAAATCGTTAGCATTAGACTTAGTTAACAAATTAGAATCTTTAGATATTTCTATTACTGTTCCGGTTTCAGAAGAAGGCACTTTATACGGTTCTATTGGAACTAGAGAGATTTCAGATGCCTTAAGTGAACAAGGTATAGAGATTGAGAAAGGAATAATCAGGTTACCAGAAGGAACTCTAAAAAAACTTGGAGAATATAAATTAGATGTGGAACTTCATCCAGAAGTTATTCAAGAAATTTCCATAACTATTAAAGCCGAAGAATAGTGTAAGTTTCTGTTGTTTTAAATCTAATCCAGTGGGAAAATTAGGGTCTAATAAAAAAGACTCAGAATTATATTTACATGCCCCAAAACCTTTCCTCAAATGAACAGCTTCCCTTCTCAGTAGAAGCTGAAAGAGCGGTATTAGGAGGCATCATGTTAAAAAATGATGCATGGGATCTAGTGGCAAGTGTTGTTCTAGAAGAAGACTTCTACAAAAAAGAACATAAATTAATTTTTAAAACTATCAAAAATCTACAGGATCTAGGTAAACCTGTAGACCTTATAACAGTACAAGAAGCTCTTGAAGGAAATGGTGATCTACCTGGGCTAGTTAACTTAGGGGGTAAGGGTTATTTAACTCAGCTTGCCAAAGAGACACCTAGTGTAGCTAATATAGAAAGTTACGCTGAAATAATTAAGCAAAGATCTAATTTAAGAAGATTAATAACTACAGTAGACCAGATAGCCCAGAATGCAAGAGAGTCAGATTCTTCTGGTAGTGATCAAATTATTGACCATGCTGAAGAAAGCATCTTAAGCTTAAGGGATGATGCTAAAAGATCATCGGGTCCAAAGGGAATAAGGGAGCTATTGGGACCAGTTTATTCCAATATACAAGAAGCAAACGAGTCAGGAGATTCTCTGGTAGGAGTGAGTACTGGATTTACTGAAATAGATGAAATTACTCTAGGGTTTCAAAAATCTGATCTAATTATTATTGCTGGAAGACCGTCTATGGGGAAAACAGCCTTAGCATTTAACATAGCTGAGAATGTAGCAAGACAAACAGATCAAACTGTATTGATCTTTAGTATGGAAATGTCTGCAGAACAAGTAGTAAGAAGGTTTATTTCTAGCATAGCAAATATAGATCTACAAAGACTAATGAGAGGGCAACTTCAGGATAAAGATTGGGAAGGGATAGATAAAGCTTTGTCCATATTAAGCAGTAAAAACATTCTTCTTGATGATACCCCTGCACTGAGTCCCACAGAATTGAGATCTAGGGCTAGAAGGGTAAAGAGAGAAGACAAGGATCTGGCCATGATCATAGTAGATTATATTGGACTAATGCAAGTACACGGTAGGAGCGATAATAGGGTACAAGAAATTAGTGAGATAAGTCGATCTCTTAAAGCTCTGGCAAAGGAACTAGATGTCCCAATAGTTGCGCTCTCACAGTTAAACAGGGCAGTTGAATCGAGACCTAATAAAAGACCTATATTGGCTGATTTAAGAGATTCTGGAGCTATAGAACAAGATGCGGATGTGATTGCTTTCTTATATAGACATGAATACTACGATAGGAATGATTTAGAAAATAAAGGGAAAGCTGAGATTAATATAGCTAAACAAAGGAACGGGCCTACTAGAACCACTTCTCTTGCCTTTAGGGACTCAATAGCTAAATTCGAGAATCTAGCTAGGGAAGAAAGATATCCTACTCAGTACTATGAAGACAATGAAGATAACTGATCTACAAATAATTTAATCTATACATAATAATTATTTACGTTGTGACTCAACCTACTTTTTGTTAATCTGTAGGGCCATCGTTCAGAGACTTTTTTCTGCTTGATATAGAGATGGGAAATTCAGAAACTAGATTTATTTTTGTTACAGGAGGAGTGGTATCTTCTTTAGGTAAAGGTATTACCTCAGCTTCATTAGGAGCTTTGTTAGAGAGCAGAGGTATAAAAGTAACTATCATGAAGTTGGATCCATACATTAATCTGGATCCAGGAACCATGAGTCCTTTTCAACATGGTGAAGTTTTTGTAACTGAAGATGGTTCAGAAACAGATTTAGATTTGGGTCATTATGAAAGATTTATCAAATCTAAGATGTCCAAAGACAATAATTTTACTACTGGACAAGTATATGAGACCGTCTTAAAAAACGAAAGAAAGGGTGATTATTTAGGCGGTACAGTTCAAGTTATACCTCATATAACTGATGAGATTAAAAGAAGGATTTTAAAGGGTGCGAAAGATTCTCAAGTAGCCATAGTTGAGATTGGAGGAACAGTTGGTGATATAGAATCACAACCTTTTCTAGAAGCTATTAGGCAAATGAAAATAGAGCTTGGCTCCAAAAGAACTTTATTTATGCATCTAACTCTAGTTCCTTATATAGCTGCAGCAGGAGAGACTAAAACTAAACCAACACAAAGATCAGTTAAAGAAATGTTATCTCATGGCCTTCAACCCGATATTCTTGTTTGTAGATCTGATAATGTACTTTCTGATGAAGCCAGAGAAAAGATAGCGCTATTTACTAACGTTGAGAAACAAAGCGTGATTTCTGTACCTGATGTTGAATCAATATACAAAATACCAATTCAGTTAAGTATTCAAAAGGTTGATGACATTGTTACTGAAAAGCTGGAACTTTCCTGCAGGAAGCCAGACCTCGAGGACTGGAAGAAAGTAACTGAAGCCCACACCAACCCAACAAATGATGTAACTATTGCTATGGTTGGTAAATATATGGATCTTAAAGATGCATACAAATCACTTAATGAAGCTTTAGTTCATGGCGGTATACAACACGAATTGAAAATTAATATTAGTCATATTGATTCGGAGATTATTGAACCTAGTAATGTTAGTAAAGTCTTAAATGGGGTAGATGCCATTCTTGTACCAGGAGGCTTTGGACACAGGGGAATTGAAGGAATGATTACAGCTGCAGAGTATGCAAGAGAAAATAAAATTCCTTACTTAGGCATTTGTTTAGGTATGCAGGTAGCAATCATAGAGTTTGCAAGAAATGTTTTGAATCTTAAAGGAGCAAATAGTAGTGAATTTGACAGCAATACTAATTATCCAATAGTTGGATTGATACATGAGTGGATGGACTCAGATGGTGGTATTGAAAAACGCGATGAAAACTCAGATCTAGGAGGCACTATGCGTTTAGGCTCGCAAGAATGCTTACTTTCTGGAAACTCTTTAACCAGCTCACTATACGGACAGAACACTATTCAAGAAAGGCATCGACATAGATATGAAGTAAACAACCATTATGTAGATCAGTTAGAATCGTCGGGCCTAAATATAGTAGGGAAGTCAAAAGATAAAAATCTTGTTGAAGTTGTAGAAATGAGTGAGCACCCTTGGTTTGTTGGATGCCAGTTCCACCCAGAATTTACTTCTTGCCCTAGGGAAGGTCACCCACTATTTAAAGGATTTATTAATGCAGCTAAAGATCAAAAGCAGAGCCGATTAGGCAGTTAAAGTGAAAAAAGTAAAAGTAGGTGAAATTTCTTTAAGTAACAAGTCAAGTCTTGTCCTTATATCTGGTCTTAATGTTCTAGAGGATGAATCTATAGTTAAAGAAGTGGTAGGAGAATTAAAAAAAGTGTCTGATGAACTGGACATCCCTTTTATTTTTAAAGCTTCTTATGATAAAGCTAACAGGTCTTCAATTGAATCTTTTAGGGGACCAGGAATTGAAAAAGGTCTAGAGGTGTTAAGAAAGATTAAATCAGATTACAAAGTGCCTGTAATGTCTGATGTCCACTCTCCGGGAGAAGTTAAAAAGGCTAAAGAAATATTAGATGTCATACAGATCCCTGCATTTCTATGTCGACAAACAGATTTAATTTCTAGTGCAGCTATAACTGGACTACCCGTTAATGTTAAGAAGGGTCAATTTCTTTCACCAGCTGAGATGAAAAATATTATTACTAAATTCGAACATTTTAATAACAAGAATATCTTGTTATGTGAAAGAGGAACTACATTTGGCTATAACAACCTTGTGGTTGATATGCTGGGTTTGGCTGAGCTAAAGCGATATGACTACCCAGTAATTTTTGATGTGACTCATTCTCTACAGGAACCTGGGGGGAAAGGTGAAAGTACTTCTGGAAGAAGATCGTTAGCTCTAGATCTAGCTAAGTCTGCAATATCTATAGGTATTGCTGGTTTGTTCTTAGAAACACATCCTGATCCAGATAAAGCTAAATGTGATGGTCCTTGTGCCTTACCTTTAAAACATCTAAAAGAATTCTTGCACCAGATTAAGGCTATTGATAAGTTAGTAAAAACATTTTCTGAAATAGAGATAAGTTAAAAGTGGCTAAATTAACTATCAAAGATATTTTAGCTTTTGAAGTATTAGATTCCCGAGGAAGCCCTACTATAGCTGCAGAAGTAATACTCTCAGATAACAACTCTTCAATAGCATATGTACCTTCTGGTGCCTCAACAGGTAAGCACGAAGCTTTAGAATTTAGAGACAGAGATAAGTCTAGATACAACGGAAGAGGAGTCTCGAAGGCAATCAATTTTATAAAAAATGAATTAAAAGAATCAATCATTGGTTTAGATCCTTTAGACCAGAAGTTTATAGATACTAATTTATGTAAAGCCGATGGAACTCATAATAAGAGTGCTCTAGGAGCAAATTCAATTTTAGCTGTTTCTCTAGCTAATTTAAGGGCATCCGCTGTTTCTAGATCTATGCCTCTTTATCAATATATACATTCTATAAATAAACAAGTTTCTAAGTTAAATAAAGAACCTATTCTTCCTGCGCCTATGTTAAATATTTTGAATGGAGGAGTTCATGCTGATAATAAGATTGATTTTCAAGAATTCATGATTCAACCTTTAGGATTTAATACTTTTAAATCAGCCTTGCGTTGTGGTGTAGAAATTTTTTATGAACTTAAGAATTTGCTTAAAAGTGAAAATTTAATTACTTCCGTAGGTGATGAAGGGGGTTTCGCACCTCAATTAGCAACAGCTGAGGAAGCAATAGAGCTTATTCTTAAGGCAATAAAAGCTTCTGGTTATGAAGCTGGCAAGGATGTTTTTGTATGTATAGACCCTGCTTCTTCAGAGTTTTTCAACGAAAATAAATATATTCTACAAGGAGAAGATAAGCATCTTAATCCTGGAGAGATGATTAGTTATCTCAAAACTTTAACCTCAAAATACCCCATTAATTCAATTGAAGATGGCTTAGATGAAGATGATTGGGAAGGGTGGAAGTCCTTAACACAAACTTTGGGTTCAGAAGTACAATTAGTTGGTGATGACCTCTTTGCTACTAATCCTGAAAGGATAAAAAGGGGAATAGAAGAAAGTGTAGCAAACTCAGTACTTATTAAAATGAATCAAATAGGAACGATTTCTGAGACTTTAGAAGCAGTAGCTTTATCTCAAGAAAATGGTTACAAAACTATTATCTCGCATCGCTCAGGTGAAACTGAAGATACTTCTATAGCTGATCTTGCTATCGGTTTGGCTGCTGGACAAATTAAAACGGGAGCTCCTTCTAGGACTGATAGAGTCTCAAAATATAATCGCTTAATAATTTTGGAAGAGAAATTTAAAATTCCTTTTGTTGGGAAAAATGAAGCTTTATAAACTAAAAAAGTTTAATAAGGATGACTATATCTTCTTTCCTTCAGTAATACTTTTGTTGGTCTTTCTGATAATGATACAAATTAATATTTGGTCTGGGGACTATGGGTATTCAAATCTGAAGGATTTAAAGGAAGAGTTTAAAGAAAAGGAACAATTAACTTTAGAACTGGAGAGAAGCAATCTTTTGTTGGAACAAGAAAAAGAACAATTAAGATCAGAAAGAAATGCCATTGAAGGGTTGGCTAGATATGAATTAGGTTTGATAAAACCAGGTGAGACTTTTTACAAATTTCAATCTGAGCTGACTAAAGACAAAGAAATTGATCCTAAAATATCTAATCAAGATCAATGAATAACTTTGTTGCCATTATTCCAGCTGCCGGGAAGAGTAGTAGGTACTCTGGAGAAGTACCAAAACAATTCCTGAAACTAGATGGAAGAACCGTGCTTGAGTTAAGTATTAGACCCCTTCTAGATTTTTCTGAATGTATTGGAATTTGCGTGCTAGTTCCACCTGATGATCAATACCATAAAGCTCTAGATCCAATAGATAATCCTAAAATCTTTATAGCTGAAGGGGGACATAGCAGAATCAAATCTGTTGCTAACGGAATTAAATTCTGGGAACAGTCAGATGTATCCTTTGATTATTTTCTTATCCACGATGCAGTGAGGCCTTGTTTAAGGAGCTCTGATGTTCAACTAGCACTTGATTCAATAGACAATGAAGTAGATGGAGTTGTTTTAGGCATCCCTTGTTCAGATACCATAAAGAAAGTATCAGTTAAGGAATCTTTTATATTAAGTACTCTTGATAGAGCTGAGCTATGGAGAGCCTTTACTCCTCAAATTTTTAAAAAAGAAGTCCTAGTAAAAAATGTTTCAGAAGAGAATCTAAATAAAGAATTTACTGATGAAGCTAGTTTAATAGAAGCTAATGGTGGAAAATTAAAAATGGTTCAAGGGTTTAAAGATAATATAAAACTAACCTTTCCTGAAGATTTAAATTTGATCAAATCAATACTTTCTTCTCAAGGAAGAATGGAGAGTTAATTTGAGAGTTGGAATTGGATATGATGCCCATAAACTCATACCCGGAAAGGGGATGTATCTCGGTGGTGTTTTTATTGAATGTGAATATGCCTTAGAGGCATACTCCGATGGAGATGTTATTATCCATTCTGTTATTGATTCTCTTTTAGGAGCAGCTGCATTAGGTGATATTGGTAGTCTGTTTTCATCAAAAGATCCAAAAAATAAAGACATATCAAGTAGAGTTCTTTTAACTCAAGTTATGGATCTCCTGGATGCAAATAAATATAAAGTTATCAATGTTGATATTACTTTAATAACAGAAACCCCAAAAATTAACCAAAAAGCAGATTTAATAATTGATTTTCTTTCTAAGGACCTTAGAGTTGAAAAGGGGTGCGTTAGTTGTAAGGCTACTACAACAGATGGCTTGGGCTTTGAAGGAGAAAAAAGAGGAATTGCTTGCCAAACAGTTTCCCTGATTGAAAAAAGGATTAAATAGTTTTTTATGAAAATAATGCTGTGTAATGATGACGGCATTCATGCTGAAGGCATAAATGTACTTCACGACCAATTAATAAAGGAACATGAGGTTTTCGTTATAGCTCCGGAAAAAGAAATGAGCGGAGCTGGTTCATCTATTACAACCAAAAGGCCTCTATTCCCCATTAAAATAAAAGAAAATTTTATAGCTATCAACGGAACTCCAGTTGATTGTGTACATTTGGGTTTAAATCAACTTTGTCCATTTGAACCAGATTTATTGTTGAGCGGTATAAACTATGGGGCAAATATGGCAGAAGATTTACTCTATTCCGGTACGGTTGGGGCAGCCATGGAAGGTAGGGAATTTTCTATTCCATCAATTGCTATTTCTGCAGCAGCATTTATACAACCTGGTTCAGAAGGTAAATCCCAACCTAATTTTTTAACTGCTGCAAAGATAGGTGCAGATATCATTGAGAAATTACACGAAATTAAAATAGATTCTAAAATAACGCTAAATGTTAATGTTCCTAATCTTAATTATGAAGAGATTAATAGACTAAAACTCACTTACCCTGGTTCATGGGGAAAAAGAAACCCGCCACGTAAAGAAACTTTAAATTCAGGAAAAGATCAATTCTGGATAACTCACAGAAATAAAGTACCTGAGAATGAAGAAAACTCTGATATTGCAACCTTAACCAGAGGCGAAGTCTCTATTAGTCCAATTGGACCAAGATTTTTAGTAAACGATTACGATCAATTGCTAAAAGAATGGATAAACTCTTTTAACTAAGTATGTTAGAAAAAAGAAAAACTCAGGGCCTTGGGATGACCTCTCTGAGGACCAGACAGAGACTGGTAGAAAGATTGACTGAAAAAGGTATTAAAGATGTAAGGGTCTTAGAGGCAATGAGGGACACACCTAGACATTTATTTTTAGATGAAGCTCTAGCTTCAAGAGCTTATGAAGACCTTGCATTGCCCATAGGATATCAACAAACAATTTCTCAACCATATATAGTTGCAAGGATGACTGAGATTCTGATAGAAGATAAAAAATTGGAAGCACAACCCATAGAAAAAGCTTTAGAAGTCGGAACAGGTTGTGGCTATCAAGCTGCAATTCTTTCTCGTTTCTCTAAATCCGTGCATTCTTTGGAAAGGATTAAAGCATTGCACGATAAGGCTGCCATGAATTTAAAGAACCTAAAAATTAGGAATGTAAGGCTTCTATTTGACGATGGGTCAAACTTTAGAGATTCTTCAGAAAATTATGATGCCATATTATTTGCAGCTGCTCCTTTAGAAGTTCCTTCTTACTTTCTAGATAAGCTAAATGTTGGAGGAAGATTAGTTGCTCCTATAGGAGATAGGGAGGTTCAAGACCTGTCACTAATAAAAAAAATAGGGAAAGATAAATACGAAACAGAAGTTGTAGAAAAAGTGCTCTTTGTTCCCTTTTTAGGTGGCACAGTTGAATAAAACTTTTTTTGGGACTTTTTATGAAATCTAATCTATCCATTTTCTTTAAAGGCATGATTATGGGAGTTGCTGAATTAATCCCAGGAGTTTCTGGCGGAACAATTGCTCTTATATTAGGTATTTACGAAAGATTAATAAGGGCTATTTCAAATATTAATTTTACTTTTTTGAAAGGTATATTAAGTGGAAGTTTTAAACAATCTTGGCGTCAATCTGATACCAATTTTCTTCTTTTCTTGGTTCTAGGGATGATCGTATCTGTATTATCCCTTTCCTCAGTAATTGTTTTCTTTTTTCATAATTTCCCATTCTTTCTCAAAGCCTTCTTCTCTGGCATTCTCTTCACTTCTTTATTTTACAAACCCTTAAAGCCTGAGAAGCTTGATAAAAAGTTTTTCTTAGGATTTTTGTTAGCTTGTTTAGTAATAACTTTGGCATGGAGTTTCCCACCTAATGAATTTAAAGAAGTTAGTCTAATTTACATTTTTTTTGGAGGATTTGTCGGAGTATGTGCTTTTATACTCCCAGGTATTTCTGGAAGTTTTATATTGCTACTGTTAGGCATTTACGAGCTAGTTATTATTTCAATTAAAGATTTTAATTTAATTGTTCTTTCAAGTTTATTTGCAGGATGTTTAGTAGGTCTCTTACTTTTCATTAGGGTAGTTAAAAAAGCTTATGAAGATTATCCCGACCACCTTTTAGGTTTCTTTTATTCCTTAGTCTTTTTGAGCATTCCTTTACTATGGAAATCTGATGAATGGAAGATTTCTCTACCCGAATATCAATTAGGTTATTTTGAAACCTTTTCAGGCTTAATTCTAGGAGTTTTCTTTATTTTTCTCTTGCAAAAATTATCTTCTACTTTTCGAGATATTTAATTTTATTTTTTACTTCTCTCCATTCATCGGCGTCTTCAGGAGGGTCTTTTTCTTCGGTAATATTAGGCCATTCCATGCATAGCTCCGCATTTAATTCTATAAATGGAATTTGATCTTCTGGAAGCTCATCTTCTGAGTAAATTGCATCTACAGGACATTCAGGTTCACATAAAGCACAGTCAATACATTCATCAGGATTGATTACAAGCATGTTAGGTCCCTCATAAAAACAATCCACAGGACAGACCTCAACGCAGTCAGTGAGTTTGCATTTAATACAGGATTCTACAACTATAAAAGCCATAACATTATGAAAGGTAGATTTTAGCAATATATGCAAATAACTACTATCTGGACAATAATTTGATTTCTGGTCTAATTGCGCTTTACTCATTTAGAAGGACCTATTTTGAATCAAGAAAAGTTAGTATCAATCAGTTTTGAATTAGGCGAACTACTTAAGTCAAAAGGCTATTCCTTCACTTGTGCAGAGTCCTGTACCGGTGGTTGGGTAGGACATTCTCTAACTTCTGTTCCTGGAAGTTCAGAATGGTTTGGATCTTCTTTTATAACATATTCCTATGAAGCTAAAACCCAAATTTTGGGTGTCTCTTCATCTGACTTAGACAATTTTGGTGCGGTAAGTGAAGAAATTGTAGGACAAATGGTCTCGGGTGCCTTAAGTAAATCAGGTGCGAATGTTGGAGTAGCTATAAGTGGAATTGCAGGACCTACAGGAGGCACCGAAACTAAACCTGTCGGAACAGTTTGTTTTGCTTGGAAAGTAAATGATCAAGAAATAGTAACTTCTACAGAACATTTCTCAGGGGAAAGGAATGATGTCAGATATTTCTCCGTTGAAAGAGCTTTATTGGGTACAATTAAGTTATTAAAGAACACTTAAATAGTACTGTTTATTTATACAGTATTATGTATAATTGCCCTGTAAACTCTTCAGGAGGTAGGCATGGCGCAGAAAAAGGTAACAAATATCAAGGAAATAGATAAAAGCAAGCAATTAGAAGCTGCACTAGGCCAGATTGAACGTCAATTTGGATCGGGCACGGTCATGCGTATGGGGGATAAGAAGCAAGAGAAGATACCAGCTATACCTACCGGGTCACTTGGATTAGATTTAGCTTTAGGGATAGGCGGCTTGCCCAGAGGAAGAGTTGTAGAAATATATGGTCCTGAATCTTCAGGCAAAACAACTTTGACTTTAGAGGTCATTGCTCAATGTCAAAAACTAGGTGGAACAGCAGCATTTATTGATGCTGAACATGCTTTAGATCCTATCTACGCAGAGAAGCTTGGTGTTAATGTTGGAGAGTTATTAATTTCACAACCTGATACCGGAGAACAGGCGTTAGAAGTAGCTGACATAATGGTCCATTCTGGAGGAATTGATATGTTGGTAATCGATTCGGTTGCTGCTTTGGTTCCCAAAGCGGAGATAGAAGGAGAAATGGGCGATACTCATATTGGTTTACAAGCTCGGTTGATGTCTCAAGCTTTGAGAAAAATTACGGCTAATGTTAATAGATCAAATACTTTAGTTATCTTTATCAATCAGATTAGATACAAAATAGGGGTTATGTTTGGAAGTCCAGAAACTACTTCTGGAGGCAATGCCCTTAAATTCTATGCTTCCGTCCGATTAGATATTAGAAGGATTGGTACTGTTAAAGAAGGAGATGAGGTTGTAGGGAATGAAACTAGAGTTAAAGTTGTAAAAAATAAAGTTTCTCCACCCTTTAAACAGGCTGAATTTCAAATTATTTACAACAAAGGCATCAACAGGTTAGGTGAACTTTTAGACAGGGGGTCTGATTTAGGCATTTTAGAAAAATCTGGATCTTGGTACAGCTTGGAAGGTGAGAAGATAGGACAAGGTAAAGCAAATGCCGCGGAATTTTTACAAGAAAACCCTAAGATCGCTGAAAAAGTTGAAAAACAGATACTAGAAACTTTAGCTGAAAAAGAATAAATTCTCTTTCTTAGATAAATTTATAAAATTTTATTTAGGACTTCATCTGGGATGAGTGAGACTATTTTATCTTCACCCCTCATCTTGAATTCAACCTTATTTTCTCTAAAAGATTTTTCTCCAATGATAATCATTTGAGGTATTCCAATTAATTCCATATCAGAAAATTTTACCCCGGCACTTTGATCCCTATCATCCCAAAGAACTTCATGTCCTCCCTCCTTTAAGGCAGCGTATATTTGGTTACAAAGATTTTTAAGGTTTTTCTCACCTTTAGGGTTTATTTCAACTAGGGCAGTTGTGTAAGGACTGATTTCTTTAGACCAGATTATTCCTTTATCATCATGACTTTGTTCGATAGCAGCAGCAACTATTCTTGATATACCTATGCCATAACAGCCCATTTCAGGGTGAATATTTCCATTCTCAGATTGGATGGTAAGTTTCATACTCTCAGAGTATTTTCTTCCCAGTTTGAAGATATGACCTACTTCAATACCTCTTTTTAATTTTAACTTACCCTTTCCATCAGGACTATCTTGTCCTTCCAGGCTTCCTGGATCTTGGTCAGATTTTGATTCTATTAACAATTCGGCATTAATTGCATAATCGCTTTTGTCGCTAAAAGCTAGTAGATCTTCACCAGAATCTGCTAATACATGAAATTCTTCTGAATCAGCCCCCCCTATAGCTCCACTGTCTGCTTTTACTATTCTGTAATCTAAGCCAAGAGAATTAAAAATCCTTACGTACGCATCCCTCATACTTTGATAGCTGTGATCCATTTGTTGTTCTGAAAGATCAAAAGAATAGGCATCTTTCATGATGAACTCCCTAGATCTCATAACACCAAACCTAGGTCGAATTTCATCTCTAAATTTAGTCTGTATTTGGTAGAAGATAACAGGAAGCTGTTTGTAACTTCTTATTTCATTTCTACACAAGTCTGTAATTACTTCTTCGTGGGTAGGACCTAAGCAGAATTCTCTATCGTGTCTATCTTCAAAAATTAATAATTCTTTACCGTATTGTTGCCACCTTCCTGATTCTTTCCACAATTCTCCAGGTTGAACCATTGGCATCAAGATTTCTTGCGCTCCTGAATTTTCCATTTCTCTTCTAACAATATTTTCTACCTTTCTAAGGACCTTTACTCCTAGAGGCAACCAGTTATATATCCCCGATGCTACCTGCCTTATTAACCCTGCCTTTAACATTAATTTATGGCTTATAGTTTCTGCGTCAGAAGGGTTTTCTCTTTGAGTTGCTAAGAGTAAATTACTAGTTTTCATGGTTAATTATTACTTGCTCAATATTAACATTTAGTAAAAGAGTAAACGAGATAATAAGTAAATAAGCTTATGTTGGTATAATTCTCACTCAATTAGTATGCCCACTTACGTATTTAAGGAAAAAGGTAAAAGAAAGTTGATTGAAGTTCAGATGAAGATATCTGAACTTGATTCTTTTAAGTTAAACAATCCTAAACTTAAACAGATTCCAACAGCTCCATCTTTTAGGCTGAAAGGGACGGGTTGGTATGAAACTGACTTCAAAACTGGAAAAAAGAAAAACTTAGCTAAAAATGATGAAGATAAGCAAGGTGATTTAAATAAAACTAAGACTGAGAACAAAATAAAGAAAGGTGAAGGTAAAAAGAAAGAAAAGAAATCGGAAAGTTCTTAAACGGTACAGATTATGAAGAATATAGAAACAATAAAATGCGGATCTATAACCAAGAAGAAACTTAACTCAGTTGTTGAAGTTTGTGGCTGGATACACAGAAGAAGAGACCATGGGGGAGTCATTTTTTTTGATTTAAGAGATGAGTCTGGTTTAGTCCAAGTGGTCTGCAACCCAGAAGAAAAGGACACTTTTGCATTGGCAGAGACTTGTAGGAATGAATACGTAATTTCAGTTGAAGGAAAAGTGAGGGAAAGACCAGAAGGAACAGTTAACCTACAGTTAGATACAGGGGAAGTAGAGGTAGTTGGATCCTCTCTTAAAATTCTTAACCCTTCTTTACCTATACCTTTCCAATTAGATGAGCACGCTTCAGTAGGTGAAGAAACTAGACTTAAATACAGGTTCTTAGATTTAAGAAGAGAAGAAATGCAGAAAAATATTAGATTAAGATCTAAAACTTCTAAATGTGTTAGAGATTATCTTGAAACTAATGAATTTATTGAAATTGAGACTCCTTTGCTTACTAAGGCAACTCCAGAAGGAGCAAGGGACTATCTTGTGCCCAGTAGAACATTTCCAGGTTCATTTTTTGCGCTCCCTCAGTCTCCACAGTTATTTAAACAAACTTTAATGGCTTCAGGGTTTCAACGGTACTACCAATTCGCTCGATGCTTTAGGGATGAAGATCTGCGCTCTGATAGGCAACCAGAATTTACTCAGATAGATTTAGAGTGCTCTTTTGTAACCTCGCAAAATATTAAAGACCTAGTGACTGATTTATTAAAAAAAGTCTTCTTTGAAGTTCTAAATATTAAGCTGGGAAAATTTCCAACTTTGACTTATGAAGATGCAATTGCCAAATTCGGTACCGACAAACCTGATTTAAGAAACCCTCTTGAACTAGAAGATGTATCAGAATTGTTTGTAAGTACTGAATTTAAAGTTTTTAACGACCCAGCAAATTCTAAAGATTCAAAAATAGCATGTTTAAGAGTACCGGGAGGAGAAGTTCTAACTAGGAAACAAATAGATGATTACACTGAATTTGTATCAAATTTTGGAGCTAAGGGATTAGCTTATATAAGAGTAGAAGACCAAAGGAAGGGTAAGGAAGGCTTACAGTCACCTATTCTTAAGTTTTTGGAAGATGATATTGTAAAAACTTTATTACAAAGGGTAGGAGCTCAGAAAGGGGATATTATCTTCTTCGGAGCTGGACCTAACAAGATAGTTAATGACTCTTTAGCTGCGTTGAGAATTGAGTTAGGAAAAGATCTCAATTTATTAACTAGTGATTGGGCCCCTTGTTGGATAACAGATTTTCCCATGTTTGAACTTAATGCAAGTGGAGAAATCACTCCCCTACATCATCCTTTCACATCACCTAAATGTAGCAAGGAGCAGCTTAAAAAAGATCCTCTAAGTTGCTTATCAGATGCATATGATATTGTCCTTAATGGTCTAGAATTAGGAGGAGGATCAGTGCGTATTCATGACCACGAAATGTTGTCTTCTGTATTAGAAGTTCTGGGAATAAATAAGAAGGAAGGGGAGGAAAAATTCGGATTCTTATTATCGGCTCTGCAACATGGTTGTCCTCCTCATGCTGGATTAGCAATCGGTTACGATCGCTTAATTATGCTTATGACTTCGTCTGAATCTATAAGAGATGTAATAGCATTCCCTAAAACACAGACAGCTTCATGTTTGATGACGGATGCACCGGGACAGGCTTCATCTGACCAGTTAGAGGAGTTAAAAATTATTGTTGATAAGGAAGATTAGCTATGGCTGGACATTCTAAATGGGCAAATATTAAGCACAGAAAAGGTCGTCAAGATGCTAAAAGGGGAAAAATATTTTCCCGTCTGATTAGAGAACTAACAGTAGCTTCCAGATTAGGAGGGCCAGTTGCAGAAGATAACCCAAGGCTAAGAACTGCTTTAGATAAAGCTTTATCAGCAAACATGCCAAAAGATACGATAGAAAGGGCTATACAAAGGGGATCTGGATCAGCAGAAGGAGACGACCTAGAAGAAACTACCTTTGAAGGTTATGGTCCTGGAGGTGTCGCCATAATTGTTGAATCTATGACTGATAACAACAATAGGACTGTAGCTGAAGTAAGGCATGCCTTTTCCAAAGCAGGAGGAAACCTAGGTACAGATGGTTCTGTCTCATATCTTTTTGTTAAAAAAGGATTGATACAATTAAGTAACAACACAAGCTTAGAACAGGTACTTGAGGTTGCAATAGAAGCGGGTGCTGAAGATATAGAAGAGAACTCAGATCAGTCAATAACTATTTCTACCTTACCTGAAGATTTTGATCCAGTTAAGAAAGCATTAATTGATAAAGAAATAGAAACACTAGAGTCTGAAATTAGTTTAGTTCCGGAGACTAGTGTTTCTACAGACTTAGAAACTTCGATAAAGATTTATAAACTATTAGAAGCTTTGGAGGATTTAGATGACACTCAAAATGTACATTCAAATGCAGATTTTCCTGAAGAGGTCGTTGAGCATCTAGATTAGCCATGACAAATTCAAGGAATAAAGGGGCATCTTTTGAAAGAGAAATTGGAAATCTATTAACTGCAGATCTTGGCTTGAAGAACAATGTAAGAAGAATTCTAGAACAAACCAGGGAGAAGCACTTGCCCGATTTAATGCTAGGACGATGGTACATAGAATGTAAAAGATATGGTACAGGTGCTGAACCACTGGAAGCTTGGTGGCAGCAAGTTCTTGATGCTACTCGTGAAGAAGGAATTCCAGCACTTGTGTATAAGTTTAATAGAAGACCTATCAAAGTAAGAGTTCCCCTCGGAGCCATTAATCCTGAGTTAAATATTAATGCTCCTTATACTGCAGATCTGCTATGGGAAGATTTTATCTTTCTTCTTAAAAATCTTTATAAAGAAGATATACAAGACCACGATTTATAAAGATGCATATTTTACCAATTAAAGTTTATTACGAAGATACTGACGCTCAGGGGGTAGTTTATTACGCAAACTACTTAAAGTTTTTTGAGAGAGCAAGGACAGAATTTCTTCGAGAGATAGGCTATGAGCAGAAGAACTTAATGGAACAAGGAGCTATTTTTGTTGTCAGAGAAGTAGCTATAGAGTTCAAAAAACCAGCTTATCTAGACCAGCAAATAGAAGTACATACTCGAATCATAAAAGCAGGAAAAGTTAGCTTTGATTTTACTCAAGAAGTTTTTACTGATGAAGGCAACTTATTGTGTGGTGGGATTGTTAAATGCGGTTGTCTTAGTTTAAAAAATTTTAAACCCAAAGCTCTTCCTAGCAAGTTATACCAAGGTATGAAATCATTGCTATAAGAACTATGTCATTTTCAATCATCGATTTAATTCTCAATGCTAGTCTGGTAGTTCAGCTGGTTATTTTTTTACTTTTGTTAGCTTCAATTTTCTCTTGGATGGTTATTTTTGAAAGGTGGATATATTTAAATAAATCAAAACAAGAATTAGTTAGTTTTGAAGATCTATTCTGGTCGGAAGCAGGCCTAGAAGCGGTTTTTAAGAAAGGCCAAGAAGAAAACTATGTAGCCATTGGAGCGGAATGTATTTTTAGATCGGGGTATCAAGAATACAAGAATATTAATAACCAAGATTTACAACCAGAGACAGTGTTAGAAGGAGCAGAAAGAGCTATGAGAATATCTCTTTCAAGGGAACAAACTACGCTGGAGAAGCACTTACCTTTTTTAGCTACTGTAGCTTCTGCATCACCCTACGTTGGTTTATTTGGAACAGTTTGGGGAATTATGAATTCTTTTAGAGGGTTAGCAGAAACTAATCAAGCTACCTTGTCAACAGTAGCTCCAGGCATCTCAGAAGCCTTAATAGCCACTGCGATAGGTCTTTTTGCAGCAATACCAGCTTTAATTGCATACAACAGATACACAGCCTCAGTTGAAACACTTCTTTCAAGTTTTGAAGATTTTATGGATGAATTCTCTATTGTTCTGCGTAGAGACCTTTACAAAAAATGACTTCAAGAAGGCGAAGAAGGTCATTACTTTCCGATATAAATGTAGTTCCATACATAGATGTTATGTTAGTGCTTCTGGTTGTATTCATGATAGCAGCACCTTTAATGGTTCAAGGCGTCTTAGTAAATCTCCCTGAAACTCTATCTGAGCCATTACCAAGAGAAAAAAACGATCCTTTAATCATTTCTATTAAGTCAGATGGCGTATTTTTTCTTGAAACTCAAGCTACAAGAAACACACCGCTTAATTTAGAAGATCTCTCAGTCCAGGTGGACAAAATTCTTAAAGCAAATCCTTATTTACAGGTAGTAGTAAGAGGAGATGGAAATGTTAAATACCAGAAAGTTATGGAGTTAATGTCCGTGCTACAAGCTTCAGGTGCTGAAGACGTCGGTTTAATAACCCAACCCCCTTCTTTGTAAAACATGCAAAATTACCTTTCAGGGTTCTTTGTTTCTTTCATTCTGCATTTAGGGTTAGTTTTATCTTTTGCCAACTTCTTTCAAATAGATAATCTTTACTCACTTAACAAAGTTGAACCAATGCCTGCTTATCTTGTGTTTGAAAAACCTCAAGTTATTACAAAGAAAAAAAATATTAAGAAGGTTAAAGAACTAATACAAGAAGAACCAATAATTAGCCCTACAGTTTTAGAAACTGCCAATGCAAAAGCAGAGATAGAAACTGTAAAAGTGGAAAAAGACTTGTTGTTGAAACAAATATTGGGTGAAGAGATTAAAAGTTCTGCTGAGGAGATCTCTTATTATTCAAATCTTATTAGAGATCAAGTAATAATAAATTGGAAACAACCAAGTTCTGCAAAAAAAGGAATGTCAGCTGAAATACTTATAACTCTAGTTCCCACTGGAGAAATTGTTCAAGTAAAGCTTACCAAGACCAGTGGAAACCAAGCTTTCGATAGCTCTACCCTCAATGCCATTCAAAAGGTATCTAAATTCGAAGGTTTAGATATGAGTAGGAGGTTATTTGATAATAATTTCAGAAAGTTCACTTTAGTATTTAATCCTGAGAATTAAACTTATGATCTATAGGATTTCGGCACTTTTACTTCTTATTTTCAGCTCTCTTTTAACATCAGGATTAAGAATAGAAATAACTGAAGGAATAAAAGATCCAATTCGGATAGCAATAGTTCCAATAGTCTGGAATCTTGAAAATCCACCAAGAGAGTATCTGCATGAAATCATTTCTTCAGATTTAGAGTCCTTTGGGGAATTCGAGTCATTATCACCAAAAGAAATGTTAAGTCTTCCTAAAACGGATAAAGAAATCTTTTATAGGGACTGGAAACTTTTAGATGTTGATTATTTAGTTTTAGGATCAGCTTTACAAGGAGAAGTCGCAGGGGAAGTAGTAGTGAATTTCTCTCTATTTAATGTGACTAGGGAAAGATTAATGAAAAGATCTATAAGTACCGGTACTACCTTCTATTTAAATGCTTTGGCTCATGTCATCAGTGACAGAATTTATAATGAAATTAATGGTTTACCAGGAATTTTTTCAACGAAAATTTCCTATATAAATAAAAATAATTCTTCTGATGAAAAATACTTTCTTAGAGTTGCTGACATAGATGGAAGAAATGATTCAAATATTTTTTCTTCTACTGAGCCCCTTATGTCTCCTGATTGGTCTTCTGATGGAAGACGGTTGGCTTATGTTTCCTTTGAAGAGGGTACTTCAAGGATATTTATCCAAGAGATCTACACAGGAAAAAGAAAAAGTTTAAAACGGGAGAAAGGAATTAATAGTTCACCTAACTGGTCTCCTTCAGACAGGTATTTAGCTGCAGTCCTTTCCAAAGGAGGTAATCCAGATATTTATAGATACGATTTAGAAAAAGATACATGGAAACAGTTAACAAAACATTTTGGAATTGATACAGAACCTGATTGGTCACCTGATGGAAAAAAGATAATTTTTACTTCCAATCGAAGTGGTACACCTCAAATTTATGAAATAACTATTTCAAATGGAAAGATTAGACGAAAAACTTTTGAAGGAACTTACAATGCCAGGGCTAGGTACACCCCAGATGGAAGGAGTTTTGTATTTGTGCACAGAAGAGATGAGCTATTTCATATAGCTGTCCAAAGTCTAAGAACTGCTAAGCTACAAATTTTAACTGATACTAGACTTGATGAATCTCCTACAATTTCTCCTAACGGGAAGGTAATCATTTATGCGACTAAAGAGAAGGAAAAAGATATTCTTGCTGGAATATCAATAGATGGACAAACAAGATTTATCTTACCCACTAATTCAGGGGGAGTAAGGGAACCCAATTGGTCCCCTTTATTAGTTTCCACAAGCAACTAATCCCAAAAAATGTAGTCATATTCCAAGAGGTTATTTTAAATAAAAGAAAGTATAATTAATCGAAGGAGTTAAATATGAGTTTATTTGATCAGTTTTTAATAATAGCAGCCGTAATTTGTTCTTTCAGTGGATGTGCATCAGTTTCAATGGATCGAGCAGTTGAAGCAGAAACTGTTTCTGCTGTTTCAGAATCTGAATACTCAGACTCTGATAACCCAGTGGAAGGAACAATATATTTTGAATATGATAAATACAATCTAAGTGCATCTGCCGTATCAGAAATTCGTGCTCTTGCAAATTCAATTAAATCAAGTTCCAGTAAGGTTCGAATAGAAGGCCACTGTGACGAAAGAGGTACTAGAGAATATAACCTAGCTTTAGGGGAAAAGAGGGCCAATGCGGTTTCCGAGTTGCTTCAAGTTAACGGGGTTTCATCTAACAGTATTACAACGGTTAGTTACGGAGAAGAAAAGCCAGTTGCTTACGGTTCTAACGAATCTTCTTGGTCTAAAAATAGAAGAGCTGTAGTTAAAGTATTGTAAATTTAATCTGATTTGAAAAAATCACTTTTTTTATTTTTTGTATTTATTTTAGCTTTTCCGCTAAGACTTTCTTCTGAGGAAGAAGGATCATTAGATTTAATTTACCAAAAAATAGGAGCCCTAGAGCAAGAGATAGCCACTCTGAGAAACTTGATTGAAGAAAATACCTTTTTGATAGAACGCTATCAAGAACTTCAACAGCAAAGATACCTAGATTTAGACAAAAGGTTACACAGTATCCTTTCAGGAGAACTAGAAGAATTAAATGAGGGATCCTTAAATCTCAATGATTTAAACTCAACTGAAGAGATTGATTTATACAAAGAAGCTTTGGAGTTGTTTGAAGTCTCAAGATACGCTGAAGCCTTAGAAGTCTTCCGCGACTTAATAATTTCTTTTCCAGAAGGAACTTATTCTGCTGATGCTTATTTTTGGTCTGGCGAACTTTATTTAGTCCAAGAACAATTGGAAGATGCAAGAGAACATTACCTGGTAGTTGCAGAAAAGTTTAAAGATCATGACAGGGTTGCTGATTGTCTATATAAGCTAGGAGTGATTGAGAAACTTTTACTCAATGATGAGGCAGCTAATTCCTATTTTTCCAGACTTATTTCTGAATATCCTGACACAGGAGCAGCAGAATTAGCAAAAAAATCTAAGGAAACTTTAATTCAGGAGTCGAATTAACTTGCCTAAACATTTAATATACGCCTTTCTTTGGGCCGTTAGCTCAGTTTGGTAGAGCAGTTCCCTTTTAAGGAATTGGTCCGGCGTTCGAGTCGCCGACGGCCCACCATCAAAAAATGAAGTATTTTTTAATTCTTATTGGAGGAGCTACAGGAGCCTTATGCAGAGTTTTAATTTCTGAAGTAATTGAAAGAGCACAACTTCTTTTTTTCCCTCTGGGAATTTTTTCAGTAAATATCTTAGGATGTTTTCTATTGGGAATTTTAATTAATTTAATGGGTCCAAAATATGAAGAAATCTATGAACCTCTTTTGTTAATGGGTTTCCTAGGAGCCTTTACTACCTTTTCTGCTTTCTCAAAAGAAACGTTTCAACTAATTGAGCAAGGTAATTGGTTGGCTGTTATGAGTTATATTGTTTTTACTGTAATAGGATGTTTGTTGGCTACTTGGATTGGTATGCAGATAACCAACAATTAAGTTTTATCATTTTTTATTCTCATTCCCTTGGTATCTCTTAAGATTTGTCTATAGCTATATCCTTTCTGTGTTTCAGAACTAAGCAAGGTAGATGCTCTTTTTCTAAGCCAAGTGATGCCTTTTTTCGGATTTTCTTTCGCCAACTGTCTTATGGTATCAATGATTTTTTCTTTTTTGATAGCTATATTCATACTCGAAGTTTTGGCTTCCATTTTATTGAAATTCACATCAGATGCAGAAGGAATATATCCCTTTATGTTGGCCACCTCTAAGGCATCCATCATTAGCATTGTGTTATAGACGATATTACGTAACGAAGAATCTTTTTCCATCTCTTCCAATACTAGTTTAGCTCTAAAAATAATATGTGCAGCCAATCTTAAATCTTCTGAAATATGTTCATCATCCAACATAGGTAAAATATCATCCCAGTGCGTAGAAAATCCGGCAGAGGCTATTATTTCAGCTGCAGATGCAGCTAGATCTTGAATATTCCTTTTAGGATCTAAATTTTCAATGAATTCTTGTAGTTCTTTTTGAGAAATTTCCAATTCAAAGTTAGTATCTTTATTGTTCTTAGCCATTCTTTCTATAATAATACTTGAGAATTAAAAAATTAGTAGAAATCGAGTTAGCATGTATTTGGTTGTCAAAACAATAATTACCGTAATAATAATCGTAGCTATTTCAGAAATAGCTAGAAGATCAAGTTTTATAGCAGGCATATTAGCTTCTATACCTCTAACTTCAGCTTTGGCAATTACTTGGCTTTATTTTGATACAAAAGAAGTAGACACGGTCGTTAATCTTTCTAACTCAATACTTTTATTAATTCCTCCTTCCTTAACATTTTTTGTTGTTTTGCCCTTAGCACTAAAAAGATTGGATTTCATATACTCTTTTCTTATCTCAATTGTTGCCACTGTTTTGGTTTACTGGTTATATATTGCTTTACTTTCTCGTTTTGGTATTCGTTTATAGTTATGAAAAATATTAAATAAACCTAAGTTATGAATTTATACATGGTGCATGTTGGTTACTATGACCCTTCAATAGGAGAAGGGCTCTATGAGGTTCATATGAACTTTTTTACTGCAGCTGAAGATCCTAAAAAAGCCAAGGAGAACGTCTTAAGTTTAAAGGAGTTCCAGGATAAGAAAATGCATATAGATGGTATCAAAGAACTATCTTATGTGGATGGATATAAAGTTTCTTTGGAAGAAGGAAAGAATTCTAAACAGGAAGGAATCCTAGGATATGATGAGTCAAAAAAGTTATAGATCTTTATGAGTGATACTATATTTCAAAAGATAATTGATAAAGAATTGCCTGCGGATATTGTTTATGAAGACGATAGTTGCTTAGCTTTCAAAGATATAAATCCCGTTGCGCCTGTTCACATATTGATAATTCCAAAGAAAAAGATAGAAAAAATTTCTGATTCAAGCCAAGAAGATAAAGAGTTACTAGGACATCTATTTCTTGTGGCAGGAGGTATAGCCAAAGACCTAGGTATTGAAGACGCCTTTAGATTGGTTGTAAATAATGGTGCTGGGGCTCAGCAAACGGTCTTTCATCTCCACATTCACCTTATTGCTGGAAGGGAGTTTCAGTGGCCTCCTGGTTAAGTAAAGTCTTTTAGCTCTTCTTGGGTAGCAAAGACATTCTCTATCTTAGTCTGCAAAACTTCATTTAATTGAAAATTATTTCCCGCAAGTTCCAAGGCGTACCTTAGATGCTCAATAGCCCGGTCATAATTTCCTGTGAGGTAAAAATATTCTGCCCTTGATTGATGTAATGCGATTATTTTTCTTGCCAACCCTTGGACTTCAGCTAACCAATACCATATTTGAGGATCATCTTTTCTTTTAAGTAATAGGTTTTTTAGGACTTCTTCAGCTGTGCCATATTGTTTTTGATGCATTAGGGCTCTTGCATACAGCATAGAAATAGGGTAATTAGACGGATTCATTTCTATTAAATTTTTTCCAACTCCAACTGCCTCCAACCCATTACCTGCATTTAAATGAATTTCTAATAAAGCTGTTTGCAAGATGAGATTTTCTTCATCTAATTTAAGGGCCTGTCTTATTTCATCTAGAGCTGCGCTGTATTTGTTATCTCTAGAAAGGGCTAAGCCCAGACCATACCCAGCAATAATATTTTGCCGTTCGTTTTTAGCCCTTCTTTTTTCCTGTCTCAATTGCATAACTGCTTGACGTGAAGTTTTAAATAAACCAATAGAAATTCTTTGCTTAATTAATGAAAAATCTAAGCTGTTTTTATAATTTGAACCCTTTATTTCTCTAGCTCGGGTTCTAGAGTCACTTATTCTCTTCTTTGTCAGGGGGTGAGATCTTAAAAATTCAAGCTCATTAGCTCCACTTAATCTACTAAGGGCTTGTAGCTTTTCAAACATTTGAGGCATGCTTTCGGGATCAAAACCTGCAGAAATCATCGTTAAAAATCCTATTCTGTCAGCTTCCTGTTCGTTACTTCGGCTATAAGATAAGGCTTGTTGAGCTAGAACTTGCTGTCCAGCCATTATAGCTTCTGGGCTAGTTGAAGCTGCAATCGCAATACTAGCTAATAAAATTAAGGCATTTGATAAACTTCTGTCTTGCTGTCTTTGAAGGTTTCTTGCGAAATGTCTTTGACTTAAGTGAGCCAATTCGTGAGATAAAACTGATACTAATTGCCCCTCTGTTTCTGAGTGGTAAATAAGACCTGAATATATTCCTATGATTCCTCCAGGAGCAGCGAAAGCATTTATGCTTTTGTCTCCTATCAGGACTATTTCTAACCGCCTGTCTTCCAGTTGGCTGTACTCACTTAACCTGTAAATAAGATGTTCAGAATAATCCTGCACTAGCGGGTCTTTTAGATCAGGTACAGATCTCCTTAATTGAGCCATATAGAGTCTGCCTAATCTATATTCAGAATCTAATGAAATTGCAGATGAAGAAGTGTCTCCAAGTTCGGGTAAAGATTCATCAGAAAAGACATTAAAAGATGATGTAAATAGAATCATCAAGACTAAACTTTTTATTAGATTTGAACTTAAAGATTTATTCTCAATCATATCGTTATAATGGTCGTTAATAAAATTATTGACTTACATAATAGCAATCAGTTCAAAAACTATCCTTAAATATGCTAAAGAAATACTTGAATGCCAACGATTTAAACTGTCCATTGCCCTTATTGAAGACCAAGTTATCACTGTCTGAACTTAACAGTGGAGAAATCCTTGAAATAACAGCTACAGACCCTACTTCATGGGAAGATTTTGCTTCTTATGCGAAAATAAGTGGCAATAAACTTATTCATGCTAAAAAAAAGGATGGGAAGTTTGTTTATAGAATAGAAAAGAAATAATTAATGCTAGATCTTTTAAAAGGGTTACTTGATAGGTTCTTCTTCAGCGAAGAAACTGTCTATTTTGCTCTTTTTTTATTAGGGGCATTCTTACTTCTTTTCTTTTTTGGTGGAATTCTTTTACCTATTCTTATTAGTTTAGTTGTAGCCTTTTTATTAAATGGATTAGTCCTAGCCTTAGAGAATTTCAAATTTCCAAGATGGTTGTCTCTGACCACTTCATTACTAGTTTTCTTTGCTTTATATACCAGTCTTTTTTTGATACTTCCTTCAATAGGATCCCAAATTAACTCTTTAATCCAAAGCCTTCCTAATATAGTTGAAGCCCTGCAACAGGCTCTTTCCAACTTAGCAAACTCATACCCAGAATTCTTCTCTGAAGATGAGATTCCTAGCCTTTTTGCTAACTTAAGCTCTCAGTTAAATAATCTTCTTGCACAAGCTCTCGGTCAAATTGCTGGGACTATAAGTTTCGCATTTAGTGCTTTAATTTATGCCATCTTGATTCCGTTAATGGTTTTTTTCTTTGTTAAAGATAAAGATACTCTTCTACCGCTTATTAGTTTCTTTGCTCCAGAAGAAAAAGGCTTGATGGATTCCATTTTTAATGAAATGAATGATCAGCTCTACAACTATGTAACAGGCAAACTCATAGAAATCTTTATAGTAACTTTAGTTAGCTATATAGCTTTTACCTTTCTAGGACTCCCGTATACCTTCTTACTGGCTCTGTTAGTAGGTCTATCAGTCATGATTCCTTTTTTTGGTGCTATTTTGGTTACTGTTCCAGTTTTACTTGTCGGCTTGTATGAATGGGGTATATCTACAGACTTCTGGTGGCTTGTAGGGATATACCTAATTATCCAAGCCCTTGATGGCAATGTCCTGGTACCTTTACTCTTTTCTGCTAGAAATAAACTCCATCCAGTGGTAATTGTAATTTCAGTTCTATTTTTTGGAGGTATTTGGGGGTTTTGGGGACTTTTCTTTGCTATTCCATTAGCAACATTTGTAAAAGCTATAATCAACTCTTGGCCTCAACAAACTCTAGAATAAACTTTATTTCATAGCTTTTATTGTGTCTAGTACCTCTTGGGCATGACCAGTAACTTTTACTTTTCTCCATTCTTTCACTAGCTTCCCTTTTCCATCTATTAGGAAGGTACTTCTTTCTATTCCCATGTACTTTCTTCCATACATGCTTTTTTCCTTAATCACCTCATATTGGTTACATATTTTTTCATCAGGGTCAGAAATTAACTCAAAAGGAAAAGATTGCTT
>ENA-ORXI01000115-ORXI01000115.1-sediment-metagenome-genome-assembly--contig:-NODE-115-length-58751-cov-10.926850_pt1 | contig 58751 bp, 60 predicted proteins | sample MGYA00237861_ERZ511468 | MGnify/ENA primary metagenome ERZ511468 (study PRJEB26299, sample SAMN06266213) | sediment metagenome | isolation source: Hudson Canyon methane seep mesocosm | place...
ATAGATAGTCCTGAACCGGGAATTTCCAACCCCATAATATCGTTGACTGATTTAAAAACCGTTTTCGGCACAATCCCTCGCTCCAAATTAAACTCATGCTGCTTTTCACGGCGACGCTCAGTTTCATCTATCGCTTTCTTCATAGATTTGGTTACTTTATCGCCATAAAGAATAGCTCTACCGTTTTGATTTCTGGCAGCACGCCCAATAGTTTGAACAAGTGATACAACTGACCGTAAAAAACCCTCTTTATCAGCATCTAATATAGCCACTAAAGACACCTCAGGAATATCTAACCCTTCTCGCAGTAAATTAATACCCACAAGTACATCAAACAGCCCTAGCCGTAAATCACGGATAATCTCTACGCGTTCTACAGTATCAATATCAGAATGTAAATAACGTACTTTAATGCCATGTTCCATTAAATAGTCAGTTAAATCTTCTGACATTCTTTTGGTTAACGTCGTGACGAGTACCCGTTCTTTTAACTTCTCTCTTTTATGGATTTCTGATAACAAGTCATCGACTTGGGTTGTTGCTGGACGCACTTCAATCACAGGGTCGAGCAATCCAGTTGGACGAACAACTTGTTCAACAAACTGATCCACATGCTCTTTTTCATAAGTCCCAGGAGTGGCTGAAACATAAATTCTTTGCGCAGATTTCAACTCAAACTCATCAAACCTTAGCGGCCTATTATCTAGCGCAGAAGGTAGCCTAAAACCATACTCGACCAAGGTTTCCTTTCTTGATCTATCACCTTTATACATCGCCCCAATTTGTGGCACTGTGACATGACTTTCATCAATAATCAGCAAGGCATCATCAGGTAAATAATCAAACATCGTCGGCGGCGACTCACCATCCTCTCTTGCTGATAAATATCGAGAATAATTTTCAATACCCGAACAATAGCCCACTTCCATAATCATTTCTAAATCAAATAGTGTTCTTTGTTCCAAGCGTTGAGCTTCTACCAATTTACTGTTTGACCTTAACTGCTCTAGTCTTTCAACTAATTCAATTTTTATTAATTCAACAGCGGCTAACAACTTTTCTCGGGGAGTGACATAATGTGTTTTAGGGTAGATGGTATAACGCGCCAAACGCTGAGTAATTTCTCCCGTTAGGGGATCAAATAAAGACAACCTTTCTATTTCATCATCAAACAACTCTATTCTTAAAGCTTGCTCATCAGATTCTGCTGGAAACACATCAATTACATCGCCTCTAACTCGGTATGTTGCACGCTTAAGGTCTATATCATTACGACTGTATTGCATCTCTGCTAATCGCCTTAATAAATCACGCTGTTTAATAATATCGCCTTTGACCAGATGCAATACCATTTGAAAATAAGATTCAGGCTCACCTAACCCATATATAGCTGAAACTGTTGCGACCACAATGGTATCTTTACGCTCAAGCAATGCTTTAGTTGCAGATAAGCGCATCTGCTCAATATGCTCATTTAACGAGGCATCTTTATCGATAAAAGTATCAGATGCTGGCACATAAGCCTCTGGCTGGTAATAATCGTAATAAGAAACAAAGTATTCAACACTATTTTCAGGAAAGAACTCTTTCATTTCCCCGTAGAGTTGAGCCGCTAATGTTTTGTTTGGCGCCATAATCATCGCTGGGCGCTGTGTTTCCATAATCACATTAGCAATAGTAAAAGTTTTACCCGAACCTGTTACCCCTAATAACGATTGATGCACCTCACCATCATTCAAGCCTTCTACTAATTGCTTGATTGCAGTGGGCTGATCTCCCGCAGGCTGATATCGACTTTGAATTTTAAATTGTTTTTTCACTATTTACTTGGTTTGATATTAATACGCTAGAGCTAGCGACTTATTATACATAGTGACATATTTTCTACATCTGATATTTGATTATTGTTCGGATATTAAAATACTGAGATTAAAGCTACAAATATTGCCAAAAACAAAGAAAAAACTTTCATCGGAAGCTATAGAACTTAAAGGAATATAAAACTAAAGAAATAGCCTTAAAGAATTAAAATTACAAAAAAAATATCCCAGCAACTGTCAGCCAAGGATAAACTGACAGCTACTAGAAAGTTCTTAGATTTTATTTTTCATCTATTGCTTGTAGCAAGGATAAAGAAACGCCCTGAGCTGCAAGATTAATTTCTTCTATGCTTGGAAAAGAAGGAGCAATACGTATATGTTTATCTTCAGGATCTAAACCATAAGGAAAAGTAGCCCCTGCTGGAGTAAGAATAATTCCAGCATTTTTAGCAAGTTCTATAGTACGCTTTGCTAAACCAGGTGGGGTTATCAAATCAATAAAATATCCACCTAAAGGTTTACTCCAACTGACATTATCAATCTCTCCTAGATATTCCTCAAAAACAGAATCAACTATATCAAACTTAGGTTTAAGAATAGCTCGATGCTGATCCATTAAAGTATCAACACTAACAGAATTTTGGAAGAAACGAAGGTGTCTCAATTGATTAAGTTTATCTGGCCCAATAGTACGAACTGAAACACATTTTTGCCACCAATCAACATTGGTAGTTGAAGATGCAAACATTGCCAAACCAGAACCTGCAAAAGTCATCTTGGAAGTAGATGCAAATACAATGGCTCGATCTGGATTTCCTGCTGCCTGACAAATATCGATGATATTATCAATAGCAATGCGCTCTTCAGTTAAGTGATGGAAGTGGTATGCATCATCCCAAAATATTCTAAAATCAGCTGCTGCAACATTCATTGAAGCCAATCGATTAATAACTTCTGAAGAATATACCGTACCCGTTGGGTTACTATATTTTGGTACACACCACATGCCTTTAATTGAGTCGTCTTTGCTGACTAAGGATTCAACTATATCCATATCTGGCCCGTCTTCCAGCAAAGGTACATTAATCATTTTGATACCAAAGGCTTCCAAAATGGAGAAATGTCGATCATAACCAGGAACGGGACATAGAAATGATATTGGCTTATCACTTCTCCAAGGTGAATTACCTGGAATTCCATACAGTAATGCAAATGCAATAACATCATGCATTAAGGCTAAACTAGAACTTCCATCAACGACAACTTGATTCTTAGGCACATCAAGTAAGGAAGCAAAAAACTCACGCACTTCTGGCAAGCCAAGTTGAACACCATAATTACGACAATCAGTCCCACTACTTTTAATTTGGTCAGATATCCCCGTTTCATTAAGCAAAGGTAGCGCTAAATCAAGTTGCTCAGACGATGGCTTACCTCTAGACATATCTAGTTTTAAATTTAACTTAGTAAATTCTTGATAATTTTTATGCATTTATTTATTGATAATAATGATGGTTTTAACAATTCTTTCTTATAAATTAATTATACCTTATAAGATAATAAGCAGTATTTTATAGATAACCCCAAAGTCAATTTCTAAATATGGCCAAACCCTACCAGCTTTTAACCAAATCCCCTGATTTAATTTTTCTTACATCAGAGGTAAGCTCCATCTCCCCTACTGAAAACCCAGCCTGCACATCTTGAATATTAATAACACCAACCAATTCATTTGCTTGCATGGCTCCACCGCCTTTTACTGCATATACAACCAAGCTATCGCCTTGTTTTAATTTGTCCTGAGCACCTGCTGCAATATAGACTTTATTATTCTCTACTTTTAAAACAGTGGTTGAAAAAGGGTAACAAGTAAATAAACGCCCTATATCTTTACTCGCTAATTGTATGATTTTAGAAATTTTATGCCCAGAAGGTGTTGATTTAAAACGTTCACTACCTACCGTATAGCCAGAAGGAACCCAAACATCGCCAACCACAGAATCCGTATACCGGTGCTGGAATAATAATGCCCCCGTTAAACCATCATGCACATAAATATCAATAGCAACACTTCGTCTTGCAACAAAATCTCGCATCATAGATTTCATTTGTGACAAAATGCCAGAACCTCTTATGTATTCAGTGGATTCAACTTCAAAATCCCTAATAACACCCGATAAAACAAACTGAGCCCCGTGTTCTTGTGCCATTTGCACAATAACAGATTCTTGATACCCTGTTTCATCAATAATCTCAGGCGCCATATCAGGTTGAGAATACAGTACCGTGTGTGTTTTATTTTTACCTATAAAACCACCCGATTCCATCAGAATATTCATCATTTCTCTTGGAATACCGCTGTATAAATCTTGAGTTTCATTAGCACTAATTTGACCAGAGACAACACCAGGAAATGCAGTCGCTATAATTCTTTTCCGATAAGGTGAATTACATACATGCCCTTCAGATAATACGGCAAGCACCTGTAAGTGATATATATTATCTGCAATCCATTCATCAACAACTTTTGTACTTCCTAAAATTGCCTCAGATGAATGATTACTTCCAGTTTGAAGGGATACATTCCTTATAGCATCCCTAAAGGCCTGCTTTCTAGCTAAAAACTTAGCCCCTTTATTAATGGGCGCCTGTCCATTAACTGTGATTGCTTTTGCTACAACCTCAACATTAGACTCATCTACTTTTGAAGAAGATTTTAGTGATTCACACCCCTGTAGAGCAACCAGACTCACAAAAACAATTAATGGAGCAGTAAATTTCATCACCCTAAAACAACCTAATTAAAAAATAAAATTTGTTAAAAACCAATAGCGAATTATGGTTGATACAGCCATATTTCCTATCCATTCAGCATCATATAAACCACCACTTAACAATGTCCTGTCTAGTCCATTCTTTTGGTCCGAAAAACCTGCAACACTTAACTGTCCCGAACAATCTAAACAATTTAAGTTAACTGTAGTTACAGGAGCTGGTTGATAGCCAAGTCGAGTAAACTGAATCTTATCATCTTGTCGTAAACACTCTGAAACCCGAGCCACAGTATGCGATAAACAATGAAAAAAACGAGGGGTTAAAGACAGACTTAACTCCACAAACTGCCTGTCTTGAATAACTCTTGATTTAACAACAGTAGCCTGGCGTAGAAATAAATCTAAATAAACCCGAAAAGGCTCAGCTTTTATCACCTGATCAGCGACCAGCACATCCTTAAATAAAATCTCACTATAAACCTGTTTAGCAAGGCCTCTATAGGCATCTACTTTTGCTGATTGCTCACGCGCAAACTGATTTTGTTTTTGAGTTAAATGGGTTAATTTGTCCAGCCGACTATAGCCTTGTGCCGTCAAAACTTTATCAGGTCTTTGCGCAACAGAGTCGTCTGGTTTCATGGCGACAGATGAACATGCCACTAAAGACATGCTAACTAACGCCAAAAGTCCCCTAATTAATATATTCACCAATAACCTCCATTCTGTTTATAAAAAAGTTATCGGCCAGGCAAGCTAATCCTTAAGTTATTCGCCCAAAACTTCTGAGTCATCCATTCGATCAACAGACCACAGTTTATCTAGCTGGTAGAATTCACGTGCTTGAGATGTCATCACATGTAAAATGATATCCCCCAAATCTAATAAAACCCAATCTGAACCTTGCTGCCCTTCTACACCCAAAGGTTTAAAACCCTTTTCTTTTACTTCGACTAAAACATAATCGGTTAATGATTTAGCATGGCGCTCTGATGTAGCTGTAGCAATAACCATATAGTCAGTAATACTGGTTTTCCCTATAACATCAAGCACCGTAATATCCTGCCCTTTACGTTCATCCAGAACGTTTTTTACTATTTCCAATAACTCTTTTGTTTGCATTTATCTCTCTTTTGTACTTTAAATCAAATTGATTTTAACTAATTTCAGGCTATGCCAAATGACCTTAGCCCATTTTAAACTCTTATCTGCCCATCACCCAACACCACGTATTTTAAAGTAGTCAGTCCATTTAACCCGACAGGCCCACGGGCATGTAGTTTATCCGTACTGATACCTATTTCAGCGCCTAAACCATATTCAAAACCATCAGCAAATCGAGTGGAAGCATTGACCATGACCGAACTAGAATCTACTTCACGCAAAAAACGTCTCGCTAAAGTATAGTTTTCTGTCACTATTGTTTCAGTATGAGATGAGCTATGTTGATTGATATGTTCTATTGCTTCATCTATATTATCCACAATTTTTATCGACAATATTGGCGCTAAATACTCTGTATCCCAGTCTTCATCTGATGCTCTGGAACATTCAGGAATTAATGAACAAGTTTTTAGGCAACCTCTTAATTCAACCCCTTCTTTCAGGTATTTTTCTGCCAATAATGGTAACACTTGTGCTGATACAGATTCAGCAACCAATAATGTTTCCATGGCATTACAAACACCATAACGATGTGTTTTTGCATTAAAGGCAATATTAACAGCTTTGTCTATATCTGCCTTTTCATCAATATAAACATGGCAAATACCATCTAAATGCTTAATCACAGCAATAGTTGCTTGCTGGCTAACTCTTTCGATTAAACCTTTACCGCCCCGAGGTACAATAACATCAACATATTGATTCATTGTGATTAATTCACCCACCGCAGCACGGTCTGTCGTTTCAACCACTTGTACGGCTTCTGCAGGTAAGCCAGCTGCTTGTAAGCCTTCTGATATACACGCAGCAATGGCTTGGTTCGAATGAATAGCCTCAGAACCCCCTCTTAAAATACAGGCATTACCTGATTTCAAGCATAGAGCTGCTGCATCAATCGTTACATTAGGGCGAGACTCATAAATAATTCCAATCACACCTAATGGCACACGCATTTGACCCACTTGAATACCACTAGGTCTATAGCTTAAATCAGTTATTTCACCCACAGGATCAGCAAGTGAAGCAACTTGCTCCAACCCTTCAATCATTGAATCAATACCAGCAAGATTTAATTCAAGTCGATCTAACAATGCAGAATCAAGCCCATTATTCTTACCCGCAATTAAATCTTTTTGGTTTTCTTCTACCAAGGTTTCTTTATGACTTGCTAATGCTTCAGCAATTTTTAATAAAGCTAGATTTTTTTTACCTGAATCCGCTTTACTCATTTCTCGCCCAGCTTTTCTCGCCTGCTGACCAAGTTTATTCATATATTCTGTTACTTCCACTTTAAAATGCTCTCAAAGTATATCAATGTTCAATTATATCCTAGGAGGCTGTCCGAGAATAGAAAACCTACTACCTTCTCAACTTATCTCGGTTGATATACAGCCATTGAATAGCAATAATAGGTATGCCAGATTCAATCCTGCCATCATTTATCATTTGATAAACTTCATCAAATTTAGCCGTTGTCACCAAAATATCCTCATGTTCCGAATCCAGTCCGTGAACACCGCCAACACCACTTGCATCAACAATCCCCAAAAACAAACTAATTCTTTCCGAAGCCCCACCTGGCGTCGTATAAAATTCATTGATTAAAGTTAATTCTTTAATCTCACAGCCCGCCTCTTCAACAGATTCTCTATAAGCAACCTCTTCCGCTGTTTCGCCTTTTTCAATGGCGCCTGCAACAATTTCAAGTAGCCATGCGCGGTTTGGGTTTAAAATTGCGCCAGCTCGGAATTGTTCAATTAAAACCACTTCATCCCTATCTGGGTCATAAAGCAATACCGCAACACAATTACCTCGCATAAAGAGCTCACGAGTGATTTCTTCGCTCCAGCCACCTTGATATAAGGTATGTTGCAATTGATATTTTTCTAATCTAAAAAAACCGTTATAAGCTACTTCATGATTATTGATTTTAAACTCTTTACTCACTTTTTATACTCCACGCGATAAACAACACCTAAAGTATCATCTGCAATTAATAAGCTACCATCTGGCATTTGTAGAATATCTGTTGGTCTGCCTAATACCTTGCCTTCTTCAGTTAACCACCCAGTAATAAAGGAATGCTCTGAAACAGCTTTACCCTGTTTAAATTTGACTAAAGCAATACGATATCCATGTGGTTTGGTTCTATTCCACGATCCATGTTGTGCAACAAATAATTGATTAACAAAACGTTTAGGAAATTGTTTACCCGTGTAAAACCTCAGACCTAAGGGTGCCATATGTGCTTTAAACTTCCATTCAGGTTTGGTAAATTGAGAGCATGACTTGCCTTGTGCCAATTCAGGGTCAGGGATAATTCCGCCATGACAGTATGGAAAGCCAAAGTGCTGACCTTTTTCTGTCCATTTATTGAGTTCATCAGGCGGTACGTTGTCGCCTAAATGATCGCGCCCATTATCAGTAAAAAATAATTGATTAGTATTGGGCTGCCAATCAAATCCTACCGAGTTTCTAATCCCTCGTGCTAATACCTCAAATTCACTACCATCTGGGTTTAACCTCACTAATGAAGAATAAATCTCCTTTTCGGGCATACAAACATTACAAGGGACACCTATCGCTGTATACAATTTACCATCTAAACCAAACCGTAAATATTTCCAGCCATGATGCTTGTCTGATGGTAATTTATCGTAGATCACTTCTGGTTTAAAAGGATTGTTTAAATGATGTTCTATATGTTTAAAACGCAAAATTCTATTGGTTTCCGCAACAAATAAATCACCATTTTTATACGCTACACCATTGGGCATATACAGACCCGAAGCTATCACATAACGTTTATCTGCAACACCATCCCCATTACTATCTTTAACCGCATAAACATCACCTTGTTTCCGTGTGCCGATATAAAGTACACCATTTTCACTTAATGCCAGAGTCCGTGCATTAGGAACATTATCAGCATAAATTGAGATAGAAAAACCAACAGGTAGCTGTAGCTGATTTAAAATATTGTCATGGCTATTTTGGCTGGCAATACTTTGTCCAACAGTCAGTATATAAATAAGTAGTATTTTCCAATATTTCATTTTTCATCCTCCAAATTAAACTTTTATCTATCTTAACAGTCCAGTGTATTGAATTTAAGCTTTTACTCCCCCATATTTTAATTAATTTCTACTACTCAAAAATAAGGTATCTTAATATGATGCGAATTATGCTTTTCCTGGCTACTAACGTAGCAATTATGATTGTTATCAGTATCGTCTTTAGTGTATTTGGTATTGGTAGTACCCTACAAGCTAATGGTGTTGATCTTAATTTAAATGCACTTTTAGTGCTGTCAGCTGTGATTGGTATGACAGGCTCTGTTATTTCACTTGCCATGTCTAAATGGTCAGCTAAAAAAGCCATGAATGTTCACGTGATTGAAAACCCGCAAAACCAAACTGAGCAATGGTTAGTATCTTTAGTCGCTAAACAAGCAAAAGAGGCAGGTATTGGCATGCCTGAAGTGGGCATTTTTCAAACACCGGAACCTAATGCATTTGCTACAGGCATGAGCAGAAACAATGCTTTAGTTGCTGTCAGTACTGGCTTATTACAAGCAATGAGTGCAGATGAAGTTGAAGCGGTGGTTGGACATGAAATTAGCCATGTTGCTAATGGCGACATGATTACCATGGCCTTGATGCAAGGTGTTGTGAATACTTTTGTTTACTTTTTCGCTTCAATTATTGGTCACTTTGTCGATAGAGTTATTTTAAAAAATGAAAATGGTCATGGCATGGGGTATTACATTACTCAAATGATCGCCCAAGTTGCTTTATCATTTCTAGCTTCAATGTTGGTGATGTGGTTCTCTCGCTACCGCGAATTTCATGCTGATGCTGGCGGTGCGCGTTTAGCGGGCAATGAGAAGATGATCGGTGCTTTACGTGCATTACAACGTGCTCATAGTCCTGAAGATTTACCAGGGCAACTGGCTGCTTTTGGCATTAATGGAGGCGGCGTACAAAAACTATTTATGAGTCACCCACCATTAGAAGAACGTATTGCCGCATTACAAAATCAGAAATAACAGAAGTCTACTTGCTTAATCAATATCTTGGCAAGGAAGCCCAGATGTTGGAAGTGGAACTTATTCTACTCACTTAAGATGAAAGAATTATGACACATTGTATACTTATAGGAAATAATACATAAATAATTAGCACCATTGTAATCAAAATAAAACCTAGTATAGTTACACCATCTTCTAGCGAAGACATTTTATTAACTTAACAACTAAGAGATTATTTACAATGAGCAACTTAAACAAAGATATTTTTACTGGCCTTATGTTTATTACAGGGTTATTTGGGTTTATTTCAGGAGAATTTATTATTTCTTCTACCCTATTTGCATCTGCAGCTATTGCAAGCAATATTAATTTTAATAGCAAGCAGTCATCGTAGGTTCCCAAATGTATCAAGATATCTTATCAAATTAAAAGCCCTCAAGACATTACCGCCTTGAGGGCTTTTTTTATTACTTGCATTTCTTCTCTAAACAGCTCAAAATTTAATTTACACTCTTCTATGTGAATTTCTTCATGCCGCAACATCAGTACATTCGCTTTACTCTTCGTCTATCTTACGAACAATACCTACAAGTCTATCAAGGAACAGCAAAAAATATATCTGTTGTTGCTGATGATGGTCGTAGAATTGCTTTTCCAGCTAGAAATATTCAATCCTTCCTAACTAAAGAAGGAGTTCATGGATATTTTGAAATGGAATTGACTGCTGAAAATAAGTTTATTAGTGTAAAAAAACGACAGTAACAAATTTTTAAACTCTATTTTCAACTATTGCAGACATTTTAAAATATACTCACCTGTTGCCTTTAAATCTGAAGCCGCAAGAAATACAAATATAACCCCATCATCTGGTGTTGAAATCTTTATACTTGGTGCACTATTCATAGAGCTCATACTTATAGCCAACAATTGTCCTTTGCTATTAAAAGCACGTAATGTAAAAGGCTCATTCGTATCAACCAAAAATTCTACAACTTGATTAGAATGAAGACCACTAAATTTATAATAATCACTATCAAAAGGCACGCCAATACGAGTATCCATCGTTGTGGCAGGACAACTCATTTCAGTAGCTGTTAAAAAAGAATTATTGGGTTCAAAAGGGTCAGCCTTAGTAAAGTCACAGCTTATTGAAAGACGGTAGAATCCCATACTCTGTCCATTTTCTCCTTCAAACAAGTCATCACCCGATGAAGTGATAGCTATATACATAGCCCCCTCTGGTGGCATAATTTGAACAAGATAACTATCCTCAGTTATAAATTCATCCACGGCCACGCCTGTTTCATTTGTCTGTAACAGATTAAAATTAACATCAAAAACTCCCATTAATGAGTTAAGAGGACTGGCATCTAATGCTGCATCAATATTAATTTTTACGGTTTGCCCTGGTATCCCTTCGACATAATAATAATCCACATCATTTGCTGAAATTAATGCAGTATGATTGCTAGTCCCACAAACAAGGGGGTAAGCAGATAGAACAGAATCATTAGGTTCACTTGTATCGGTTATTTCAGGGGCTTCAGCACTCACTGTATACCCCATGGCAATATTACCAAAACCATCCATAGCGATAGAGCCCATCCACCTATTTGCATTATCTGGTGCATAGGTGTTTTGTTGATGGATATGCCAAAACCCCTTGTTTTCTTTTCTCAATTCAAACCAGCGAATACCTCCCTGATTATTTGTATTGGCATCCACTGTAAAATTACCTAACAAAACTTGTTCCTCACCTAAATTACGATGAGTAACTCGCCACATAACGACTTCAAACAGTGGATCAAGCAAGGTTCCTGTTTCTGGTTGACCAAAACAACCTTTACTAAGGGTTCCACATAATTCAGATTCAAATTCAGCGACAGGTATTCTATTTATTCCACTAATGCGTATATCACTATGCGTTTCAAATCCTAAATCAATACTCCATAATTCTATAAAATCATAGTGCTCTAATGCATAGTCGGGGGCATGAATTTCATCATCAAAATGACGGGTTAAATAAGCGGGAGTGCCTGGTTTTAAAGCGTTATGACCCTCAACATCTGCAGGCGTTAGTGCTTGAAATTCATAACCAGGTAAGCGCGGTACTTCTAAACGCTTAACTTCAGCATGCAATCCTTTCAACATCGCCATTCGATCAATAACATAGACAGCAGGTTCAGGCTCATTAGTGGTAATGATATAAGCGCCTTGATTATTAGTATCAGCATACACAGCCATTTTGGGATAGTCGGGGAAATTAGGCGTATCAATTTGATAGGAATACCAGCCCCCATGAATAGGGTCATCACTCACTGAAATATACAGACACAAACTTCTTAGATTTCGTCCTAATTCCATCATCACCCAGCGATCAGAAAATTGATCCCATACAACAATAGGATCGCCTCTGCCATTTTTACATGCACCATCACCTTGCCAAAGTGATGAAAGCACCAATAATTGAGTGACGGAACGGCCATCTTGTTTTGAAAAAATTTCAAATACGGCTCCTTTTGGTGAATTGGCCATTTGAATATAATAATTTAGACCTACATCCCCGACAGGATCAGATGGAAAAGATCCTGTAAAATCAATACCATCAAAATTATGAATAGGTGTATTTAATTGTCCCCCACATTCTGGAAACTGGAAGGATGCAACTCGAGTGGACCATGTACTTGCAGATAAAGGCGTTTTATCGTCACTTCCTACATAAGATGCGGTGTACCAAAAGGTGCAATCATCAACGGGATCAATCGTCATTGCACTGTAATCTCCCCAGCGGCTAATTCCACGTTGAGAAAACTTACTTTCAATCAAAGTTGTTTCATTTGTTCTCAGTGTTCCTAACGGGTCAAGTTCAGAGCGGCCTGTATAGCGGAGGGTTGGAAATATTGATTGCTGGGCTTGTTGATTATTTTGTGCAACTTGCGGTTCTTGAGATAAAGAATAATACGGTTTTACCCATTTTTTTATTGTATTTTTATTTCTTTTGGAAGAATGAATATGGCGATTTTCTACTTGCTTGTTTTTTTTAAATACAGGTGAGCGTGTTAAATCTATAGCCTTATGCCCTACTTTAGAAATACCATCAAATTGTGAATATGCTAAAGAACTCGAAAACAATAATATATTCAATAATAGAATTTTTTTTAATGTGTTATTTTTTTTAAAACAACAGCAACCCAGAACTGTTAAAACATTCATACCTTTCTCCGCAATAAAGAAAAGCTCCCTATATTTCAAATCAATAAGGGAGCTTAAGGAATAAAAGCAGCTATGTTTAGACTTTACTATGTCTATTACGACCAATACCGACTAAAGCAGTAAGCCCTGTCACCATAAACCAAACAGCTGCAGGTACGGGAACAGCACTGACTGTACTTTGAGAAAACACGACATTGTCATCATAAACAAAGGCATTATTACTAACAAAAGTATCACCAGAAATATCTGCAAAACCTAATGTGTAGCTATTACCGATGATGGCAGGAATATCTAATTCAACATCAAAAAGGTGTACTATAAGATCGCTAACTCCTCCAGCGTTTAAGGTATTACCAACAGCTCTCACTGTTGCAGCTGCAGGATCAGAAATATTTTTTATGGTTGCAAAATTCCATTGAGGATCAAGTGCTATATTAGCAATGCTATTACCTGTCACAGCTAATCCACCAGTACTTAAATCAACCCCCCAACCATTCAAACCACCAAATGCTGCAACATCCTTAGCACTTTGACTGGCATAAACGCCAACAGTTAAGCTACTCGTCGTATTTACATCAACGACATAATTTGCATCATGTAGCATATCGCCATCAAAATCAGCATAAACTGTTAAGGCATGACTGGCCTGAGATGCTGAGAAAAAAGTAACTAAAGCTAAAGCCATTATTTTGATTGTTTTATTGTTAATCATTTCGAACTCCAAAATTTATTATTAAAATTACACGTACTTAATATTGACGTGTTTTAAAAGCACTCTAGGCTTATACATCTGCCGCCTGTTATTGCAAACAAAGAGAAACTTAATTGATTCTTTCCACTTGTCTTCAACTACAGTCGATTCTGTACAGCTAAAGATTGTTACTAACTCAATACTTCAAAAACTATTTAATTTGACATGCTGGGTTATTAAAATCCTTGGTGAAGCGCAGTGCATCAAGATTATCCACATCAAAATCTTTATCTAAGTCACCATCACAAAGATCAATACCTCCTCCATTTGGTGAAATAAAAGTACCCGCTACATCATCAACACTTGTAATTAGGTCAACACTACCGCCAGTATTTAATGACAATGATGCAAAGAAGTTTTGTTCATCAACAGATAGTTTTCCAGAACCAGAGACTTCATCCCCATTATTTGGTGCACTATCGGATGTAGAAGAACTACTAAAAAATGTATCAGTAAGAAGAGAACTATCAATGACAATAGCAGCACCACCAAATAATAATTCACTTCCCGTTGTAACTATCCACTCAGAAGGTAAATTGGAATCACACACCGTTGCTGGTGCCTGACTACTTGCATTTTCACCACCATCCGTAATAATTTCCATTTTACGATAATCACTAAAATCAGGAATTTCAGCTCTTAAGTTACTAGCAGAAATACACAGGGCATCAGCTATTGCCGTATTACCCGTACAAGAACTAGTCCCAGCGCCATCTGTTAGTTGTAATGTCTGTAACTGAGAAAGAGCAACAGCAGGATCAACAAAGCCACCCGTAAAATTATCTGGGGCAGAAGGAAAACCTGACGCATCTGAAACTGTAATAATTTCAACTTTTCGGTCACTTAATAAACATTTGTTATCATAAAAATTAGCATTTATTTGAGGGTTTATCGGGTTAGCCGCCCCTCCACCAGCGGGAATAATACTAACATCATCTCCATTGATAAAACCTTGTACAACACCAATAGCAAAATCAAGACCTATGGCACATTTACTTGTGGGTACAGCTCCATTTCCCATTGACCCTGTACGATCAAGAACCACAGATAATCGACAATCATCAGCGACTACGTTTTGTGAAATAAGCATCACCCCTGTCAGAATGCTACCCATAACAACTTTTTTACTTTGGATTATTTTTGGTATTTTCATCATCATAATTTTTCTCCTAAAGGAAGTTAATCAAAATTTGCTTTACCATGATGGCGAGTTAATAATCTCAAAAAGCAAGCGATCAAAATATGATGCATTTCATTAGATTTATGTGAAAAAATACCTTTTAAAATATAGAATGGAGGCGTTTAGAGCCTAAGGAGAGCCCCGCTAAAAGAGCGAGTAGGTTAAAGAAATTGACGACTGAAAGTCGGGATATAGGGCGAATAGTACTGTTTTTTTTACTGCTGCCATACAACAAGATAGGTCTGACTAAACAATACCTTGCAGAAGGTTGACTGCCATTTTTGTATCCCAACTTTTCCAGCTAGCATACTGAATTATATAAATACTAAAAATTTCCTAAGAGATAACTCTATTCGTCTGAATAGACGAAGGTTTTAACCTTTCAAATGAATAATAAACATAAATTTCATCTATCTTATCAATTAACCCTGATCATTTAATAACTGCCGGCCTAATATGGTTAAATAATATTTTTGTAGCGAACTATTTGGTTTTTCAGGAAGTGTCATTTCAATTAAACCTGCTGATAAAGCTGGCACTAAATACCGCACCCTAAAAGACTTTCTGAGACCTTTGCACGAAACATTTAGCCTAATTTGGTAAAATAAGAGTATATCAAATGATTTATCAAGAAAAACATAATGGCCTGGAAAAATTTAGCTCAAACTGATTTAAGTGATGCTCTTATTCAACATCATGAAGCCTTAGAAGAGCTTGATGGCATTAATGAGTTAATTGATTGGAGGCTAATAGAAGCTAAATTATCCTCTATTCATACCAAAAAACGGGGAGAACAAGCTTGGCCACCGCTGAAAATCAGGGAAACGGAGCGATAGCGAAGTGATGATTTTTAGTCCGCAGTAAGCCACAGGGAAATTTGCCGATTCGACGTGTGCGATAGCACGCGAGAGAAGCAAAAATTTTATCCCGATAAGCCGTCATATATGGTCCACCTCGTATTTCAAGAAAAACTAAACTGAAACATAAAGAAATATTGCTCCCATATATCCGGCCTTAAGTGAGATGTTTTTTTATCTCTGGCCCTGATGGAATTAGCGCATTCCTGTCCTCATCAAGTCAACGGTTTCAAATGAACCCTAGACGGCTTCAGGTTTTTAGGAATGCAGATGTTATCTTTTATGCCATCACTTCAATTTATCCACACAATTTGGTTGTAAGAAAATTTAAATATTATCTAAAAAACTAATCATCATGTAATTGATTAATATTACATAAGGTTCATGCTGCTTTATAGTTCTCTTTATTGCTTAGTAATGCCCATACAATACGGGCATTTTTATTAGCCACGGCTACGGCTGAAATATTTTTCCCACGGCGTTCATTTAACGTATTGACCCATGTATTTCGCTTATCTGAATATAAAGGTGCTACTCGCACAACAGCTCGTCCCCCATGAATGAGTAAAGATCTTAAATAACTATTTCCTCGTTTACTAATTCCCAATAATGTCGGTATTCCACCAGTGGAGTGTTGTTTAGGAACAAGACCTAACCATGCAGCTAGTTCACGTCCACTATTGAAAGCTGAAATATTTCCAATTGCTGCGATCAAAGCCGTTGCCGTTAATAAGCCAATACCAGGAATAGTTAGAAGGCGTTGACAATCATCACTTTCACGAGAAATTATCTCTAACTTTTTTTCCAACGTATTGACACGGTCATCTAAATGTACCAATTCATCGTATAACTCGTTGAGTAACTCTCTAAATAAACAGGTTAATGTATTATTAGCATCCTCAAGAATCAGAGGTATTGCTTTTCTTACATGAGAAATACCTTTTGGGATAATAAGGCCATATTCCTGCAAAAGGCCGCGTATTTGATTGGCTTGAGCCGTTCGTCTAGCAACTAGTTGGCTACGCACTCTATGAAGGCTTTGGATGTCTTGTTGAGCAATACTTTTGTCAGGTACAAAACGCATACTTGGGCGTTGAACAGCCTCACATATTGCTTCAGCATCAACCGCATCATTTTTATTGGATTTAACATAGGGTTTAACAAATTGGGGAGCTATCATTCGTACTTTATGCCCCTGTGCTTTAAATGTTCTAACCCAGTAGTGAGCACCTCCACAGGCCTCTAGCCCAATCAAACAAGGGGGTGAATTTGCAATAAAAGCTGATAATTTATTTCTAGTTAACCTCTTTTTAAGAACTGCTTTACTGTGCTTATCAGTGCCATGCAACTGAAAACTTTGCTTAGCTATATCAATTCCCAAGACTGTAACAATACTGTTTACATTATAATTATTCATGATCTGCCCCATTTCATTGTTGGAATCACTTCTTATCCTATATCTAAACCTTATTTTAGACTGGTAAAAGTGAGGTGGACCATTCCATTAAGTCAGTGAGGTAGCCTTAACGTAGCGGCTTTTGTGCGGAGTTGAGGCGGACGCAGGACGTACTGGGGCACTCTATTAATTCGCCCGAGTGGAATGAGTTTTTGGACATGGATGTCCTAAAAAGATATGTAGCGAGGATGGCGCGCTAGCGTTGATGATGTTTAAAATATTGTTACTGCAAAGCTGGTATAGCCTGAGCGACCCAAAACTCGAAAAGCAATTAGCCCGTGATTTGATGTTCAGACGGTTTATTGATCTTAGTTTAAGTGAAGGTGTTCCTGATCACAGTACGATCTCTGGCGTTTCCGTAATTTACTCAATAAACAGTCTTTATTAGAGCCGCTATTAATTGAAATTAATGAACAACTCGCAGAGCAAGATCTTTTTATCAAGATGGGCGAGATAAGCATCATTGATGCAACCGTCATAGAAGCCAACCAAAGCCGCCCACGCAAAAATAAAGTGGGTGAAAACACCCAAGACCCAGAAGCAGACTACAACGTTAAAGTTGCCGCCAATGGGAAAAAGACAGCCACTTATGGTTATAAAGCCCATATTAATACTGATGAAGATGGCTTTATAAAAACGGTTGATTACACCGCAGGCAATGAACATGACTCACTTTCAATGGAAAAACTGCTGCCTTTGAAAGAAAAAGAACTTTACGCGGATAAAGCTTATGCCAGTAAAAAACATGATCAACTGCTAAAAGGAAAAGGCATCGTTAATCGCATTCTTTACAAAGGAAAGAGAAATCATCCTCTGAGTGAAAAACAAAAAGACCAAAATAAGCAATGGTCAAGTATACGAAGTACCGTTGAGCGTGTTTTTGGCGTATTAAAACTGCATCATGGCATCAGAAAAGCGCGTTATTTAGGTCTGGAGAGAAACAAAACCAGTTTCATGCTGACGGCAATGGCTCACAACATCAAACGTGGAGCCAATATTAAGTCAGGAATCTATGTATAAGTAGGATAAATCCATCCAATGAGCAGGAAATAGCGCATTGGTAGCAAAAAAATGAGAAAAACAGATGAATAACCTTGCTTTTTCAGAACATATAGCTCCTTTAAAGAGCTATAAATTTAAAAAAATAGACTCTGGGTTCAACGGGGAATATTTACCTCTTTGTGCAAAGGTCTCTTTCTATCTTTTAGCTTAAGTACGCCTTGTAATTGCTCTCTATTCATCTCATCTTTTATTACTCGCAATAGTTTAATCACTTGGGGGGGGGCTTAGGGGCTGTCTTGGGGGCTGTCTTGGGGGCTGTCTTGGGGGGGGTATCGGCTACACAAGCGTTTAAAATAGCCGTTAGCATATATTCAATAAAGTTATTTCTACCAAAAACCTCATCCATAATCACTTTCAAATAATGCGCTTCATTATCATCAATCGAAACCCAAATACTGCCATCCTCAGATAATAATTCACGCAACAACTCAAGCCGTGGATATATCAAAGACAACCTCTGACTATGCTCTAAATTATCATCATAATGCTCAAAAGCACTTTTGGTGTTATACGGTGGGTCAATATAAATACATTTCACTTTACCTGTATAAAAAGGAATCAACGCCTTTAACGCCTTTAACGCCTTTAACGCCTAAAGGTTATCCCATTGAATCAACAGGTTTTCATTATTCGCATCACCATAAGAAAGTTCAGGCACTTCTTCCAGTAAGCGATAAGCCGATTGTTTAGCAGTTTTTACCGCTTGATCTTTGTTGAGCCAGTGAAGAATGGGCATAAGTTATTAATTGTATAAAGGGGAAGTCCGAAATGAGCGATAGCTTATTTGATACTCAAGAAACATCAAGGTGGATTTTATTAGAGGTGTATTGATGCACTAATATTTGAATGATATTTTGGTAAGGCACACCATTTTCTAAACTCTTCTTTTTTAATTCGTAAAGATCGTTTTCAGACAATCTAATTGAAACGGCTTTTTTCTTTTCATTCTTCAAAAATCCTTGCAGCTCGATTAGCCGCGTATTAATATCCCCTTTACTTTGCCATTCATTATTTTCAACAGAGTCAAGAATATCTTGCTCAAAACCATCTAAATTAAGATTTTTCATTATTAACCACCTTGTGATACCGCTTATTCATTTTTCGTGAAGGAATAATTGTTTTTAAAAACAATGTTGTCTCATCTTCTACATAAGGAACTAAATAAACATAATTCTTAATGGTGATATAAATAATAAAAACTGACTGGTTTGGATACTTTTCCTGGTTAGGGTGCTCTAAATCATCTAAGATATACCCCATCTCAATCGCTAGTAGAACATCCTCAAACCCAATACCTCGCTCAGCTTTTAATAAAGCATTTTTTTCTGCCGAAAACCGAATCTGTTTATTTTTATACGCCATACTATGTATGGTAGTTTTACAAGTAATACTTGTCAACTTTATTACTTTTTTTACTATTTCCCAGTTTATAGGCATAAAAAAACCCGAAAACCTAGTGTTAATCAGGTGTTTCGGGTCTTTATTGTTTCTTGTGAAACTTCAATTTGGTGGAGGCGGGGGGAATCGAGAACCTCCACCGAAAAACCATTAACACATTGTTTTATAAGTACTATTATTTCGTCCTAATCACGAAAAATCATGATCGTGGGTCACCTAAATGGGTGAGTTTGTATATAATTGTGCCATCGTAGATCATATTATTTATTAAGTCTATTTTGGGACGCGAGTTCAGCTCCTCATTAAAAGAAAAACCTTGATCGTTTGTACACTCTATACCTATTATTCAACCAAAGCCTTCAACAAAACATCCCTAGTATCAGAATAAAACTGCACATCAACTTTAGTAGCCATATCATCGGAAAGATCAAATAACTTTCGACGACAACTCACTGGCATCAATACTACCTGAGCGCCCTTTTCTACTGACAGCTCCACAATATTAACAGCATTGTAAATAGGTTCTATTGAGCCACCTAGATTAACCTCGCCTACAACAATTAAGCCACCTCTAACTGATTTTTTAAGCAGGGCACTACACATGGCAATAAGCACAGGAACTCCAAGCTTTGCTCCTGTTTTAGATGCATCGAATGATCTTAATTGTAAAGAAAACTCATGGCCTCTCGGATCTCTATCACCCACCAATTGCATTGCTTGTGAGTATAGGTTTTGTTGTGCATAGCGAACTGATTCTTGAAAAGCTTGGGGAACTGGGTTATTTAATATTTTAATACCTGAACCTGGTCCTTCGTTTACTTCAATTTTATAAAGACCTTCACTATCATCAACATTATGCCCTCCCTCACTAATACACCAGATTTGGCCAGGTTCTAGTGGATCACTACCAATGCTTTTATCACTTTGCAATTCTGGTGTAGATACAAATTGCTCTACACCATCAGTTCCTAAAATATAGCTAAAATGTGTATTTCTGTATTCTGCTGAGCCAATACGTTTTTGCTGTTCTTTAACACGTCGTCTTGACTCTAACGCTAAACGTACTGCCCATTCCAAATCCTCGTCAGAAACTTCATCTTCCATATTGGGGTATAACAGCTTCAATAAGCCAGAAACTGTTTTATTTGTCGCATTAGTATCACGACCACTTAAACTCCCACCGTATTGCACGCAGTTTTGTAACACGCTCACACGGCTTTGAGTACGCAATCGGCTAAAACATTCAGAAAGAAAATCACTGACTAAGCCAAAGTGTTCTGTCAACAATGAAGCATTTACTTTAGGAACATCCCAACCAGGTAAGTACGAATGAATTCTGTCCATAAAAGCAGTATCGTCTCTCATCTCTGGGGGTAAAGGCCCAAACAAATGTCCTATTCGTTGCTGATGCTCTACATCCACATCAAAATTTCCGACAAAGACCATTGAGCCATCTGCACGAATACTTTCTTTCCCACGGCTAAATTCTCCAGCTTCCATGTACCCTTTCATTATGTTAACTCCATCTTTGGAATCGAAAGAAATACCAGAAACTTCATCAAAACAAACAACATCATACTGACAAACTAAGCCACGCTGCCCCGTTCCATTATTGACAAACATTTTAGCGACTGTTGCTTTACCGCCTGAAATCAAATGCGCATAAGGGGAGATTTGTTGATAAAGATGGCTTTTGCCTGTTCCTCGAGGACCCAATTCAACCATATTATAATTGCGCTCAACAAATGGAATCATTCTTAACAGGAATGCATTTTTAGCACGCTCATCCATTGAACTTGGTTCTAATCCAATGCTACGAAGTAAAAAGTCTTTCCACTGTTCTGTATCTAAACTTTTACGCCCTTCAGATAAATCATCTAAAACATCTCGCTTCGAAAGCTGAATAGGCCTTATTGCCTGAATACCAAATGGCATTCCACTTGATTCCTCAGCGATAGACGCATCATACTCAAGAGTAACTTCAGCATAAAAACCACCTGTCAACATCCGCTGATTATCATCTACCAACTCATCAGTAATTCTAACTTTAGAAAGCTGTAAACTGGGTAAATGAGCAACATAACCGTTAATTGACGTACTAAAGCTAGCACTGATTAAGTCTATTAGTTTAACGGTACCTTCTTTATAGGCTTTAGCTTTAAATAACTCTTCTTCACCTGCTTTAACGGTTCTAGAAGAAAGCTGACGCTGAACAATTTGCAAGCCTTCTTCAATTTCATCTTCATCAGTAGTTGCGCAGTAGCGCCCTAACAAAAACTCAACAACATAAGTAGGTACAGGAAATTGCTTACTAAATGTTCTTACCAGATCTTTTCGAACAATATAACCTTCAAAAACTTCTGCTACTTTATGGTCTAAATCATCCAGCTGCAAAATAGACTCCTCTATAATTTAAAAAAAGGGTTTATACATGAACCCTCATATTTTATTCTATTTTATCTTTATAAAAGCAACCTTTCGAGGCCCTTTTTTACTTATTATTCACCCACTATAGTGGCTTGTTTATCCAGTAATTGACCATCACTATCAATTAGAACCAAAACCGCTGAAGTCCCTTCCAGATCATCATCTTCAACCATTAAAGTACACTTATTATCTTTGATTTTTTTCTTGCTACTAATACTGCTATCAACATCCGCAGGTTTTGTTCTTAAAACAGCATAGACCTCATCATCTGTTTCAACTTCAACTTTACATCGAAACCCCAGCCATTTTTTGCTTTTGATCGTAGCGGATGCTGAGCTAGTCATAGAAACCAAACTTTTTATCTTTAGAATAGGTGTTACACATTCCTGTAAACTCAGTCCTCCGTGTTCATAATGTCTACCTGCAACAAATGAACTTATGTCTGGAGCCATTGCAATGGACACACTCGGGTTCCAATGCCAACCCACAGTCATCTCACTGGTATTAACATTCTCTTTTATGTGAGCACACCGCCCCCAACGTGTCTCAGTCAAATATTTTGGCAAATTAACCTTAGGTAACTCATCAGGAACAAGCAACCAACCATGATCTGTTACCAATCTAAATTGCCTCCAACCTGCTGATTCAAGTTCAACAAACCGCTCAACAATCTCATCTAACAATGGATCAAAACGTTGAGCCAACTTTAATTGCTTAACATGTCCTTCTTTATCAATATCACCACATTCAGTCCAAGCTTTTCCTGATGGATCACCCGTCTCATCATTAGCAATAAAATGCCAACCATCAGTCGCTAATAACTTTTTTAAATAGTACTGAGAATAAGATTTATCATCTGACTTTAAACTAGGCTGAAAATCGCTATCCGTTGTTCGTCCAGTAATCTGTTGATATATTGGGGTAACAGCGGCCTTAGCTGTTGAGGTTACCGTAGGCAATGCTGACCAGTTAGAACTTAATTCAACTTGAAACCCACGTTTTTCAAGCTTATCAACTAATCTATGAGCGATATCAAAACGTAATCCATCTGTAAATAAAACACACTCACCTGAAACCGAATACTCGGCTACCGCCTCATTTACTTCATTAGTACCAGGGTAACCTTTAGATTCAACTAAAGCTTGAAACTCACGATTACTCTCAGTTAACCACGGCGTATAAATAACACTCAAAACAACTTTAATAATTTCTTGGTGTGCTGGAGTAACCACACTCTTTAACGCATCTAAACAAGCCTGATCAACTTGCCAATAACTTTCTTGATACTTTTTACCCATCTCTTGAGGAGTGAGTCCCCCAGGTATTGTTTGTGATAACTCAGCAATAATAGCTAAATATTCTAAAGCTATTGCCAAAGGTGAATACCCCATTTTTACCCAGACCCAATGGCGACGTTCTGAATGGGCAGACTCTAAAGTCAAAATTGATTTTCTAGCATCTGCCGAAGACAACTCTCCAATCTTTAGCAGACTTCTTTCCAAAGTCTTTTCTTCAGCAAGGGTATATTGCAGATAAGTTGATTGATCAGCAAATAAATCATAATGAGTATTAACCTTTGCAAGCAATTCAGGTAATTGTGAATAAAGATGATAGGTTTCAACAAAACGTTGCCAAACCTTACTCCATTCACCTGTATTAGCACATAAAGCTTCAGCCGCTCCTAAATCACCCTCTTTTTCAGGGTTTAATGCAAACTCTTTAGTCGTCAACTCGACAAACGCATCCCAACGCGCACCTTTCCATTCATCTTGAATAGCCTGAGGGTCATTCATCCATGTTAATAAATCTTTATCAGGTGCAGACAAAACCAGCTGATTAAAATCATTTGATTCCAAGTGAGACCCTTTTAATTCCTGCACTTTTTTATCAAACAATAAGGTTTCCAATACCCTTAGTAATGCCCCCTGAGTTTTCTCGTCTCTTGCAACCTCCAAACCTAAACCACCAGAATTGGAAGTTAAAAAAGCATTAACCGTCCAGTCTTTACTATTGCTCTGGCTCCAGAAAGCACCACGATACTGAAGTTCTGCAAGCCCTTGTAACCAAACAGGACAAGACTCAATAGCTCGTAAATCAAAACGACTAACACCAGGTAAATAAATAATAGGCGTGGAATCTTCTGGTAACTGACATTCAGGTAAAGTGCCTGCAATAACACATTTAACCCAAATAACAGGCCCTGTCATACTTTCTGGCTCATAATCACCCAAGACAATCAATTCTGGTAACAGTCCTTGTAATTTATTAATAACGGGTTCCCACTGTCTCTCTTTATCCGTCCATAACACTGCGGCAGGGGCTATTTGAATATTGGAATTATATTTTTTTGCTTCTTTAATTGAGTTAACTAAACTATCAATAATTAACATTTACTATCCTTGAAATTTTATGACTACCAATAAATATCATTGCTCAACTCAATGCCTCTAGTAACTTCAGTTTATTTACCCATTCATCAAATAAATAACATTCTTCACAAATTGTATTAACGCCCATTTCGAGAGCAATAAGAGAACCATGAATCACTTTGTCGTATTGCGTAAATATTTTTTTGATTCGTTTACTTGGTGCTGTTTCCCTACTATTGTTAACATGTTCAGGTGTTTCAAATTTATTACGAATTTTAACAAATGCATTCACTAGGTCAGGTTCGCCAATTTCAGAAGCAATTGATTTTGGGTTACTAAATAACAAGCCTTCAAATTCATAGAGCTGAACATAAGGAATAAACCGACGCATACTCTCTTCATCTATATGTAGACTCAATTTCTCAGCTAACCGAGCAGTCACCATACCCTGTTTATCTTTTATATTACCTAATGTTATAGCTTCTTTCTTACCAGGGAAATCTTCTGGCAAACCATAAAAATCAAAGAATGTAGTGCAATAACTCTGTGTATCATCAAGCAACAGAGTTTTAACATCCCTCAATACACGCTCAAACTTAAAATTGCCGCCCTTATGACCAGGCTTTCCAATTAACTTTGGATACAAATAAATATCCAAAGGAATAAAAAGCTCAGAAAGCACTTCGTTCACAAACATTTCTTCTGTTTGGCCCTCACAAATAATATGAACCCTTATCATTTGCGTGGCCTCCCACCCAAAATATTTTTCTCCCACAGCTCACCTACAGAGTAATCCTCTAACCAATTAGAAAACTCATCTTCATCAAGACGTTTAAAGACTGACACATCCTCTTCACGCTCAACAACAATTAAATCATCAATCGAAAACTCGTTTAAAAGGGGTACTGATTGAGTTGAAACAATAATCTGCATCCGTGTAGAGGCAGATCGCAATAAACCGCCTAGAAGAGTAATTGCATATGGGTGAAGCCCTAATTCAGGTTCATCTATAATAATGGTTGAGGGAGGTTCAGGTTGTAGTAATGCCGTTACCAAACAAATAAACCGAATAGAGCCATCTGAGAGCTGGCTAGGCCATAAAGCATAATCATTATCTTTTTGCTTCCACAACAAACGTATTTGTTCCTCTTCTGAAGCTAAAACCTGAGGCTTCAATACAAAATCATCAAAAAAAGGAATAGCCAATCGAATTGTTTTACGAATTTGTTGAAATTCGTTGGGGGCTTCTTCCGCTAGGCGATATAAAAATGCAGACAAATTCGATGCATCCGTGCGTAAATATTCATTATCGTGCAAAACACCAAGACGTTTAACACCCGCAGTCTCACTAGTATCATGAAAATGATAAACACGCCAACTAGCAATGGAATCATAACAATAATGTGATTCATCCCCTTTTAAAGAATTTAAATATCGTTCTTTCAACTTTGACTCAGTATGTCCAGAACCTAATTCTATCCACTTAGCTCCAAAATAAGGACCGTTAAAAAACAATGCTTCTCGGGAAAATGTAAAACCACCTTCTACCGTTGCTTCCAAATCAACGCGATACCCATTTAGGCCAAATTCAACATACGAAGAAAATACTGGGGTATCTTTCACTCCATAAGTTAAAACCCTATCTGCTCCACCTTGTTTTGTTGTCCAAACCTGCAAGCGATTATCAAGCATTTCACCCAGCAATCGAAAATATGAAACAAAATTACTTTTACCCACACCATTTGCACCAATCAATATATTAAGATTATACAAATGGAGTTGCTTCATATTGCGGATTGACTTAAATCCTTTTATCGTCAATGAGCTAATAGGATTAATAGAACCCATATTTAAATTCCCTCTGTTGACACATCTTTTGCCGCCTGTTTTTCGGCTAGAGTTAAGTGGTGATCATTGATGCGGGAGCCTTCGCTTTCACCGTATTCTAAACCTAGTTTATACCATGGAGCTGAAGCTATATCTTTACCTCGGTCTTTACTCCATTTTATATTGGGTTTAAAGCGTAGGATACCTGCGTCTTTTTTACCGACATCGGGGGCTGACATAAAGGGGCGGATGTTCATACGGACTCCATCATTTATATCGGGGTTCCAGCCTATAGATTGTTCTTCTAGCGATTTCCAGCGGACAAAAATATCGTAAGGTTTTTCACCTTCTAGTATATTTTCTAAATGAGTTTTAAGGGTTTGGGCAGCTTGTAGGCGTAGTGTTGCTCCGTCTATACCTTCTTTAACGCCATATTCTTGGGTTTTAATCCAATCACCTAGATAGGTGTAGATTAGCCTTTCTAAATTTTGGCGGTTGAGTTGATGGTAATTAACCAACACACTAAAGCCGTCTTTTAAACCATCCCATAATTGCCAGATAAACGGACGGTTTTGGAAAAGTTTACAATGTTGTTCAAAGAATTTTTCTCTTAGCCAGAAATCCAGTGTTTTGCCTTTGCATTTTGCTTGTTCTAACAGTTTATTACGCAAAGAAGCATTCCATTGTTCACCATAGGCTGCCATTAATAAGGCTTCTAAGCGTTCATCCGCTGATTTTTCACCACGGACAGGTGACAAACAAACGATACCGTCATCATCGACAAAAGCAGAGAGGCTTGCACACAGGGAAATCCAATCGCGTGCTTGATCAGATAATTCCATCTCTGCATCAGATTCAGCAGGCCATTGATAGCCTAATAAACGTGCTACTGCGACTTGTAAAGACTCTTCGCTTTGCGCTGGATGACCGTGAAAAATCCATTGGGTTGGATCACCTGAATAGGGTTTGGGTAAGCCGTTGGGATATTTTTCTTCAGAAAATTTAGTCCAATATTCAAGGTCAAAGGGAACTTCTGCCAATACAGAAGTAGAAACAGCTAACGAAGGGTTTAATCGCCTTACCTCTTCCCGATATTCAGGTGAAAAAATAAAACAAGTAATAGCAGGTAAATGCTCTTCTTTATTGGGTATTATGACAGCAATAGATTGATCAAATATGGAACCAAAATAATAGTTTGAATGTAGGTCACGCATACGACTAATAGAAACCCCTCTTCTATTCCATGCACCTTGCCCTCGATGCCAACTTCCACCGAGCCTACCATCAAGCGATTGCACAAACTCATAAAATTCTCCTTGCCCATCTTCCCAGAGAAACATTGACTCAAGGCCTTCAATTTCAGTTTGTCCCACTCCCGCAGTTTGCTGAAAACTCCACCGAGAGACACTTGAATTTATTTCCCAGAACTTAACCAAGAACCGTAAAGTATCGCCACAATTAATGCCAGGGTGTGAATAACAATAAGTATCAAGTTGGGCTGACTTGATTGAACTTTCCAAAACAACCCTTGATTCAGGATTTTCGATTTGTCTTTTTTGATCAACGTGCTTAATTTCAGCCTTCAGCAACTTAATGGTTTTTTCAAAAACAGTAGTCGGATCTGAAACATCAAGCCCCCTTAATAAATGTTTATTATTTGGAGCAGCTTTTGTCATTGATAATAAAATAACAAATGCTCCTGCCGCAGCTGAACTATCAAACCCATTTTCACCCAATCTTGCCAATAAGTCCCATGTCACCTGCTTTAACAAATACTCACGTTGTTTTTTATAAGACCCTAAAAATAACCAATTTTGCGGCATCACCGTTTGAGTCACACCACCATTAGAATTCAACTCTAAGCACCTTTCCAAAAACACATTGGCAATATCGCCTTTTGCATCGGTATAATAACGCTCAGTAAAATCCTGTAATAACTCACATTGTTTCCCCCGACTTAAATAAGGAACATTAGTCACGATCAACTCATACTTTTTACTCAACAACCCTACAGCCAGCGTTAAACCTTTTGCCGCAATAACAGCTTCCTGATTTTCAGCCACTTCAAATTGTTGCAAAGCTTGATTTAATAAAGGTTGCAACTCAGCAAAACTATCACTCAATAAATCCTTTGTTATCGACTTACTAGGGTCAATTAAACTACCTAACAGTGGAGCATCTTTAAAGGTATTATATAAAGCCTCCATCCCATAATATAAGCGCTGATCATCACCCGCTAAAGAGAGCCAATCTTCCTTTTTAGCTTTAATTGATTGACCCACCCAAGCAATATTTAAAGAGGGTAATTCCCGATAACCACTTGCTTCAGGGTAACGCCATGCTTCTAATGCCACGGCAAAGGCAGCAATTTCTACACAACGCTGATCTAGCTCCAACCCATGAATATTTTCTGATAAGACTTTTTCAATCGCTTCATCTGCATCCAAGCCTTCCGCAGCCATACGCATTGGCACTAACATTAACAAAGTCGCTACTAAAAAATGTCCTGACCCACAACAGGGATCCAACATTTTTAATTCACTTAAGTTTTTAGGCCACTGTTCAAAAGTACCAGCTGCTGGAAACTCTGTTTCTTTGTATTCAGCTTCTGGATCATCCGTTTGTTCAGGTGCATAACGCAGGTATTTAAAAGGTAATATCTTTTTATGCTCTGGGTAATTAGTCACCCACCAAGCACCTAGGCTATTATCCAGTAAGAAACTGACCATGTACGGCTCAGTGAATAGTTGAGTGACCACTGATAATTCATCCGCACCAATTTTATCACCCGATTTATTTACCTCTTCTTTACGTTGCGTTTGCCAGTACTGATATACCCAGCCTAAGCTATCTGATGCTTGAAAGGTTTCAGCGGGTACAGATTCTAATAGTTTTTCCAATTCACGCTGATGTTCAGGTGAAAAACTCAGGCTTAAGACAGGGTTTTCGGTGCGAAATATTTGCGGCAACATCACCGAGGCATAACGTCCTGCCTGCTCCCAACCATTGCCCCCATCTTCATCTTCGGCTAAATCAAAACAATCTTGTATGGAAACCGCTGTTTCCCCGTCTTCATAGATTAATAAGTCATTTTCAGCTAAAAAACGGGCAAATAACATACGATGCCAGTGTTCATAAGCGGTTTCTTGCGCTAGGTGCTCAATGGTTTGCTCAGCGTTATCTTGAAGCTCATCACCAATCTGCCGACCATGCGCCCTTAATTTATTACGCTGTAGTCGCATTTCATCCGTTAAATGATCACCTGGTTTATTATCACCCACACATAAACGTTTTAAAGCGATTCGCGCAGCGGTTTCTGCCACATTACGCGCTTTTATAATCGTTGTTTCCAGTTGTTTACGCAGTTTTTTATCTAAAGGTTGTAGACTCATATCCTTGTAATACCTTAATGTCTTATATTCTTGTTCCCATGCTCTCGACAATTGCTCCTGCATTGTTCTACTACACACCATCCATGGTGTAATGCGTGGGAATACAGTTAATGACGCTCTGCGTCATGGAACGCAGAGCGTTCCAGTATGAGTTCCCACGGAAACCGTGGGAACTAGGAAAGTTTATCTTAAAAACCGCGTTTCTAGTAATGTTGGTATATCACGCCTTCCATCTAAAACAGCGTGTATAAAAACCTTTTGCTGGTCAATTTGGTAAATAATTCGATAGCTGAAACAAATGATTTGCAAATAGTCAACAACCCCTATTTCTTTTAATTCATGAGGAACTATCCCACGTTCAGGCAGGTTATCTAAAGTAAAACAGGCTGCCTCTAACTCATCAATTAATTTCAGTGCATTGGTTTTACTATCGTTATAAGCGACATAAAAATAAATATCTTTGATATCTTGTTCCGCATCTTCCAGTATATAAACTTGGTAGCTCATTGTTCCGATTCAGCGATACTTTTTCTTATATCTGCAAATGCTGTTTTAATCGGTTTACTTTTACCTTCTTTTTTTGATTTTGAACTCATAGCTAAGATTTTTAATAAAGCAATGCTGTCTTGAGTCGCTTCATAGCTGGCAATATCTTGTAATACTGCTTTTGCTTCACCATTTTGAGTGACTATCACGGGTTGATGTGTTGCTTCTAGCTCAGTGAGAATTATATTGGCATCATTTTTCAGATAGCTCATTGGTTTTACTGCTTGGCTTAATTTCATTGGCATTCCTTTATTCTATTATTGATGTATATATTAACGAAGATTAAAAGGTTTCATCTGTATTTTTTAAGCTTTTAGCTATTGTCGATAAGGGGATAAATAGTTTATCCAGCTGATCGGGTAATCCTATAAAACCAAATTGATGATAATAGGCTTTTGCTTGTTGATGTTTTGCATCGACAAACAGCCCTGCTATACCCATCGCATGAGAAACACTCAGCGTTTTTTGCATAGCATCAATTAATAAAGTTTCACCGTAACCTTTTCTTTGTTGATCAGCAGAGACAGCTAATTTAGCCAGTTTGGCAGCAGGAATCCTTCGGGGATATTTCTTTTTCCATTGATGAGGAATGTCATCAGCTAATACTTCACAAACTACCAGCGTCATATAAGCAATAATCTCTGCTGAGTTGCCTTCATCAATTAATATAAAGGTTTTAGACAGCCCTTTATCCATATGTTGCCGAGCTGTTTTTTGTAAAAAATGATTTAATGCCTCATCACCACAATCAAATCCAGTTCTATTATGTGCTTTAGTCAGCGGTTCAATGTTTAAAGTTGAATTCACTGAATGTTAGCTCGATAGTTTTTAACTGCGTTTTTTAATTTAGTATTTGGCTCTGGAGGGTTTTCTAGCATATCAAAAAAGAGCTGAGCATCTTTATTACTAAGATGAATCAGTTTATCCTTTTCAATGATGTTTTCAGCTTTTTCTAGCGCTGATTGAACTAAAAATTGATTTAGCGTTGCTCCCGTTAAGTCGGCAGCAGCTATTAATGTTTCTTTGATTTGTTCGCTTACTCTGGCGGTAATACGTTCATTATTGACTACAGGCATGGTATTTCTCTGTTTTTTTTGGTGACATATTGACACCATAAACAGTTCACCTTGAATTGTCAACCTAGTAGAAACGCACCATTTTACGTTATAAACGTTTTTATTTACTTATTTCTAAATATTGTTTAAATTTTTCTTTGGCTGGGTCGAATTGCTTTGTTAACCACTCAAGTTCTTTACCTACTTTTTCCATGATTTCTGCATCCTTAAAACCATCTGTATTTTTTTCTTTTGACTCATTACATTGTTTATTCAATTTATGGAGTTTTATTCCTCGTTGGTATATTTCATCAATATAAAATGGAATTTCTTTCTCAAATAAGAAATCAGCTTCTGAAACAGAAGTGCGGTATTTTAAAAGATCATCAAAACTTGCATCAGCATCCCTTAATATTATGCTTAATATTTTCATGACTTCTTCATAAATAGCTAATCGACGATCATATAACTCCAACTTTAGCTTTTGTTTATTTACTTTCCACTGCTGCCATGCAATATATGTCGCAATAACAGCAATAATTGGGGTAAGTAATCCTTTTGAAATCTCAAGCATTTGATAGATACACATATTTTCTCATTTAAGTTATGCTTGCCATAGGAACCTAATGGAAGCAGTACATTTATGTTTACCATGGGTTCAAACAACCAAAGGTCCATTTTTAATATCAGTCATCATCTGAACCTCTACTTCTGCTAACCATGTCTTTATTTCTTCTTCAGATTTTAAAGTACGATGAGGTAGTTTAATTTGCTGCACCTTAGGTTCCAATAGCTTAGCGGCTTCTAAACGGCTTGCATCAAACTTACTGCTTTGCGCTTGTGTTCTGTCATTCCATCGTTCTATAGAGCAAGACTCTAGGCTATCAATGACTTCATCGACCGTATTAACAGTCTGTGTTTCTGGTTCGTTTAGATCACGATTACTTAAAATTTGTTGTTGCTGTTGTTCTGTTAGTTTTTCCCAGTTGCTATTATTTTCTAGCTGCTGTTTTTGTTGCTGATATTCTTGAACAAAACTGTCCGCATGAAAGGTAATCGATTTACGCAGCTTATCCGTAATAGCCGTTACTTGTGCTTCAACTGGATCAGGATCATCTAACAAACTACGATTAGTAATAATCGCATCGTATTGGGCTTGAGCTTCTTGATAAAAAGATAGTCCCTTACTTAACTGTAATAACTGCTTGAGGACCCCCCAATTAGCTGTTCGTTTATTAAGTTTGTCCGCTTTTTGTTGCCATTCATTTAATTGTTGCTTTAGTTCTTCTCGCTGGTTGAACAGTGCTAATAATTGGGCGTTACCTGATTCATCAATGATGCTATTTAATGAGGTTGTATCAGGGTTTTCTGGTTTTGGTGCCTCGCCTCCTGCACTGTCAGCCAGCTGTCTTACTTTTACAATAAATTCTGGTATTTTAGAGAGCTCTTCACCTGATCGACTTTCAACGCCAACTTCAGTTAACAGCTTTCTGACTTGAATAAGTTGTACTGTCTTTATAGTAATTGATTCAACTTTAAAATGCGTTTGAGTTAATTTACTTCTTTCTAGGGATTTGTTATCCACTGGTTTACGTGCTGCATCGGTTGCTCTAAGAACACCCGCAGCTAATAATGCATAAAGCCCACCATCAATGGCATCTTGTGACCAACCATAAGGTGCTTCTTTAAAGTTATCTCTAATTTCTGAGCCTTTTTTACTAACGCCTATAAATTTTAAAATATCTGCACAAACTGGGTGTTTTTCAACATCAGAACTATGATCAACTGCTTCTAATGCATTTTCAGCACCGTCCTTGCTAGCCCTGTTATAGACTTTACCCCAACCTGTATGGTCAGCTTTATCAAAGTCCCGATAAAGTCGTACAATTGAAGCTTTAGCCGCTTGTTCCAATTGAGCTTTCAAATCATTATCAAATATTTCTGTACCGCCTGCTTGAAAAACGCGAACACCCTCTATAATTTCTTTAAGCATTATATTGACATGCTTTGTTGCTTCATTAAGGCGAGTTTCCATGGCGGTACGTGCATCTTTCCCTTCGGAGGTTGTTGGTATCCCTCGTATAGCTAAGGTTGCTTGAGCAGCTTCTTTGGTAATGATGGCTTGATGTAATTCTGTTTTATTTCTAGCAGGTATATAAACATATATAGTTGGGAATTCATGGTTGGCATTATGCGCTTCCGCTAATAAGGATTTTTCATCTGTTTGCCAGCCATCTTGTACCCAGACATAAATCTTTTTATTGGCATCTTTGGGTACCTCAGCATCAAAGTTTAATAATAAATTTCTTGATTCTTTACTTATACCTTGGGTGATACGAACCGTATTACTTATTTCTTGAACCTGATGATGAAACAAGTCTTCGCGCTTATTTTCTATACGTTGCATATTGCCAGAAAATTCGGCTTCTTGCTGTCTATATGTGTCGTGCCATTGACTACTTTCCTGCGTTTGTAGGCGATATTCAACACCACTGGTGGTGCTTAATGCCATCAATGTTCCCTGATCTTGCAGTTGTTGTAATAAAGCGGGAATTTGCTTTCTTAAACTACTACTACCAGCATTTAAATCCTCCAATAGTAAATCAGCTAACATATCTTCTGTTGCTCTCACACCAATGTCAGCTATCGCATCGGTTGGTAGTTTACCTATTAAGTAAATAAGCGCTAAAAGTCTTGATTGAAGTTGTTCATCAGCATTTCCAGCAGAGAGCTTACCAATCATTTCACTGACTTCTTTAGACACCATGCCTGTTTGTATCAGATTGGGTGCTATTTGTTCGTAAATAAAATCAGCGCCTATGACATGACCTAATGGTTTTTCTGCACTTTTTTGAGTGGCTTCATGTATAACTTTTAGTTGATTTCTGAGTTGAGAAACGGTGCCAGTGGTATCAATGATTCTTAACACTTTTTCCCAAAAACGCCTTCTCACAGGCAGTATTGGATAATCCGAAACTAAAACCGCTTCATCATCTTTATTGTGTTCTATTTTTGTACCACCTAGGTGTCTTGATATTTCACCTAGATTTTTAGAAATCACATCTTGTACATCTGATTTTGTAGTTTCTTTTTTCTGAAGAATAATCTTGCGGATAACCGACTCTACATCGACATCAGACAGTTGCACTGGAACTTGAAAGCGTCCCATGAGTTTACTTAATGATGCCGTACCTGATAAGGCATTTTGACCTGTAGCAACAAAAAGTAATTTGCCTTCAAAATGCTTACTGCACGTTTCTGTTACTTCTTGTACTTGATAGGCTTTGCTTGAGTCTTTATCTATATATTGTTGAACTTCGTCTAAGACAATTAATGTAAGCGGAAACTTGCCATCCATAGTTAAGGCTTCAGTGATAGCCTCAACCATTTGGTCATTCGTTACATCGTTTACCTTTGGGTATTCTGCCTTGAGTAACTGCTTAACTTCCTTTTCATCATTAGCCAGTTCTGGCATTACTTCTAATAGAACATTGGCAATAATCGGCGACATGTAAAGGTGAGACAGTTCTTTATGAAACTGCTTGTCCTTACTTTCTATGGCTTGTTTAACTTTCTCATAATGACCTTCAGATTTTAACCACATCACAAAGCGTGCTAGGTGGTATTGTTCTGGAAATCCCGCTGATTTGAATATAATCCCTAGTAATGCCAAGCGTACATTTTCTGTGCCTGCCCCTATTGTTCCAGAAGCAGCATGTAAACTACCGTATCGTTTACCTTGATTGGTTATTTCCTTGAAATGATCATTAATTTCCGTGGGTAGTTTGGCTATATTTCTTGATGAAATTCCGTCGGTAAAGGTGTAGTCAATCCATAGTGTGCGGAGCATTTTTGCTAGGTGTGATTTACCTGATCCATAAAACCCGCTGATCCAGACACCTGGTTGTTCGTTGCCACTGTCTAAATTTCTTAAAAAGGTACTGAGGATTTTATCGAGTCCCTTTTCATATTCGCCATCACATACAAAAGTATCTAACTCGTAACGTAATGTTTTTAATGCTTGGTCAGATAAATCATCTTTAACTTCAGCAACACCATTGTTAGCTAATTGGTTTGCTATGGGATCTTTCAGGTATATGTCACGGTTTTTCATTATGCTTCTCTGCTATTTTTATTGACCTGCTGTAATAGGTACAGCTTGGTAGTTCCATCCATCACGCGCATCAAGTAAACGGTAGTTATTGTTTTCAAATTCCCCTGGGAAAAATATTAATAACCTACCCGCCACAAATGGTGCAATTTTATTAACTAAGTCTGATGCTTTAGCATAGCCAAATAATGTACCAATGCCAATAATAGCAACGACTGTATTAACATCCGTTGCTTCAATTTTGGGTTTTAGTTTATCGACTAAATCGTCCAGAAAATCATCTAGTGTTGTTTCTATGTCTTCGGGGGATTCAAAATATCCTTCTTTATAGTCTATTTCAGACATCCATTCGGGAAAGGCATTGCTAATATCAATTTCACACCATTTATGATCAGCGTTAGTGGTCGCTATCTCAAATTCCGTTAGCTGTGATCTAAATCTTAGTTCATCTGTTTTATCATAAACAGTGAAAATTACTTTTTGTATACCCGCTAAGCCAGATTGCCAAGGTACTGTAATATGGTTCTGGTAATTGTGTAATAAACGCTTGAGTCTGCTACTCATTGCTTAAGCTTCCTTCGACATGTCTTGGTGTAGTTCTTGTAACAACTGCTGCTCTTCAGGTATTAGAAAATCATTAAATCGCACATCAATAACCCCACCCGATTGTTTATAGTCAATAAGACCACGATATGAAGCTGCTGATGCTAATTCCTGCAATCGCTCTACAGGCGTATTTAAAATCTTGATCCATCTACTATTGAACAAACGTTCTCCACTTAGCCCATAGATATGACCTTGAAATAGTGCAAAGATAACATTAATAGCTGAAATAGTCGGTATTTGTCTTATTTTACGCCCCTTACCTTTCAAATAACCTGCCTGTGTCCAACTGCTGTTTATATTTTGAGCAAATGACTTTAATGAAGCGGGTGAAAACCGCTCGGGATCATCCTTTTTTAATATTTCTTCTATTTCTTCACGATGAACTTGTTCACCAGGCTTGTGAGACAAAATACAATCACTACTCATGCGAAATAAAGGATCACGAGCATACGCTAATTGAAGTGCTAAAATTGCTTGTGCATCTGGTTCTATCTCCCACAGCTGCCTGAGCACTCGAAATAGCGGGAATTGATCATCAAGTGCATATAAATCTTTTAAGTGCCTAAAAGTCAGTTTACGGGTATTTGCTGTTGATTTATTTAAGCAGTTATAGTCAACAACTTCAGATTGGTATTGTTCTATTGTTGCAGTTGCTTGAGTGCTAGAAAATAATGTCTGAATTTCTTTGAGCATTATGGTTCGGCTGGAATGGGCTCCATTTCTTCCGAATTTAAAGCCAAACTTAATTAGTATTTTTTGAATGGTATCATCCATGTTTGTTTTTTGCTTGTATATCAGTTGTTCAGTCTTTAAGTATAAAGCTGTTTAAGCTTTTCTTCTACTCTGACACCTTATAACCCGTTTACATCCCATGGAAATAGATTCTGCTGGCTTTTTTCCTTATTCTTGTAATGTGTTTCTGAAAAATAATACAGCATATATTCAAAGTCTTCTGTTCAACTCAATTGATAATTTTAAGAAGGGTACAGATATTTCAGATGTCTCATTCTCGAATTTATCCTTATGTAACTAAGCTTTGTTGATTAAGCATAACTAAGTGACTGTTTGCTGAGAATTATGTCCCAAAGTCTGCGCCGCACCCAATCTGAAATGACATAAGTTAGTTCATTTGTTTTTCATCATCGGGTTTATGAAGCACTTCAATATCAACCTATATATGCCACGATAATGTACTTGGTGAACATAGTGAACATTGATTTGCTCAAATAAATTCACCCGATTATCCTGATACCTTTGTTTTTATCAGGTTTTTTTCATTCTAGCCTTGAATTATTCAAATTAGCACAAATATTAGGGGAGTACCTGCTTGTTAAATAGGGTGCAACGTAGTTTTGGTTTACTAGCTGGATTAATTTAAAATCAAGCGGTTTTATGTTTTTCTGGATAGAGTGCCAAGGCATTGAATTAAAATACTTGAATAGGTATCAACCATGAGTAATAAAGGCTAACTTACTGTGTCAAACACAGTAAACCCCGTAACACAAAATATTAGCTCTACCAATAAACCTTCTGCAGAGAAGGGAACAGATTCTCAATCTTCAAAAAATGAATCTGATATTAGTAAAAATTCAAAATTAAGATTAGCGATAATCACAGTCAAAAAAAATAACAAGCCATCTAAGTTGGATGTCATTGTTATGCTGGTAAAAGAAAATACAACTCTTTTTTATGATAAAAAAGGGAATGGTTATGTTGAAGTTCCAGTTAATAACCATAAAGAAATTTACCCTATTAACAGTAAATCATTCCAAACTTATGCATCAAATTTATATTATTCTGAGATAGGGTCTTACCCATCTAAAGGATTACAAAAAGAGGCTATTCATGCCTTATCGGGGATAGCAACTATTGAAGGTAATGAAAGAGCCGTATACATGCGGTGCGCCAAATTAAAAAATTCCTATTATATAGATCTCTGTAGAGACGACAGACAGGTTGTAGAAATAACACCTAGTGGCTGGAATGTAATAAATAAAAGCCCTGTATCCTTTATCAGAAATGAAAATATGCGGACACTGCCACTTCCTATAAAAGGAAAATCTGACTTAGGCAGAATCACCAAAAATACAAATTTATTCGGGGATAATTTAACGTTAACGCTTGCTTTTACTATTGAAGCTTATAGATCTGATACCCCCTATGCATTACTTAATCTTAAAGGAAAAAAAGGAACAGCAAAAAGCACAACACAAGATTTTTTAAGAAATCTAATTGATCCTAATAATCAAAACTTAAGAAGCGCTCCTAAAAATGCAGAGGATATTTTTGTTAGCGCTCAAAATAGCCACATGTATTCACTAAACAATATGTCTGCTATACCAAAATCTCAAGAGGATGCGTTGTGTGTATTGCTCACAGGTGGTGCGCGATTTACTGATAATATAGAAAATGTCTATGATGTTAAATCACCTGTCATAATGAATGGGATCGATGATATTACGACAGCTTCAGATTTAGCAGATAGATTACTTAATATAGAGTTACCAATATTAAATACGTTTATTTCAGAACAAGTATTAAAAGTACAAGCACAGCAAGATGCCCCAGTTGTTTTTGCTGGGTTTATGGATCTTTTTTCTGAAATATTGAAAGAAATAAAACTTAACTCTAGTGCTTCGCGCATGGTGGATTTCCAGGTTTTGGGCGATGCAATGGTTAAAACATCAACCTACAAAAAGCTAAATCTGAGTTCTAATTTTTCAAAAGTGTATTCCGATAATAAAAACCAAGTGAAAATTAGTTTGATTGAATCTTCACCCACTGCTTTGGCATTGATTACTTATTTAACGGCAAGTAAAAAATTTGAAGGCCGAGTGGGTGAGTTATTAGATGCTCTGGTTCCACTGAAAAATAAAGGCATGTCTCTACCTAGATCTCCTAGAAAACTAACAGGGGAATTAAGTAACATAGCATCAGCACTTGAAGTGATTGGTATAAACATTAGCCATGGAAATCGTACGGCTAAAGGTAGTTCCATAACAATAACTAAAACAGAAGCATTTTCAAAGTACACTAATCCATAAGTATCGTAAATGTATGTTGTGCTGGTTGTGTATGTTGTTTGAGAATTTAAATAAACATTAACACTTTTTAAATAGCTAGGGCATGTGAAATGTCCTAGCTATTTTCTTAACCGTATTGCCTTATTTTCACAGGCTTTTAATCAATAATTAACACTAAAACTCGGACTATCCTCTGGTTTACTATTCCTCTTATCATAGAGACGCGTAGTGGATATATTAGAATGCCCTAACCACTCCTGTACTTTAGCGATATCCGCTTTATTTTCTAAGGCATTGGTCGCTGCTGTCGCTCTCAATGAATGCACACAAAAGCCATGGGTATTGACTGTGATGCCCACTTGATCGGCATAGCGCTTCACAATCTCCCGATGAATGGGTCGTGGGTTAATGTGTTTGTTTACCCCCTGCTCACTGCTATTATTTATAACCGGTTTGAACAAGGCACAGTCTAATTCACGACCATGCCCTGCTCTCTCTAGATACTCGGAAATCAAACGCTGAGTTTTAGGTTCGACCGGAATATAGCGTTCCTTTTTTCGTTTTCCTATCACATGAAACATCATCACCCCAGTTCTAGATTGATAGTCTTTGACTTTCAGATCGCATAATTCTTGTCGGCGTAATCCGTGGTAAAGCAAAGTGGCTAAGATGGCTCGATCGCGTTTACCTTTTAAGCTGTCTTCTGCAGGCGCTTCCAATAATTGTCTGGCTTGTTCATTACTGATCGCGGGGGTTTTGCCTTCGTTGTTATTGGCTGGTGGGCGTTTGACCCCTTTAACTGGGTTGTGGGTGACCGAATTGCTTTCGCACAGATATTCAAACAGAGATGACAGTGCTGAGAGTTTACGCCGGATTGTGGCATCCGCTAGATTTTTTTGTTCTAGCGTTTGTCGCCAGGCGATGACATGCCCTCGGGTGATGATCCGAAATTCTTCCGGTTTTTCGATACCAGTGAATGTTGTGAAGTCTTTGATGTCGTTTTGGTAGGATTTTTGGGTTTTGGCTGAGGTGATATTGGCAAACCATTCGATTTCTGGGGGGACTTCGGCTAATTGTTGGAAATGGGCAGCGGTTAGGATGCGGTTGGGATTTTCTGTGAGTTCTTTCGACATTGATCTATACCTTTATATAGGCGGTCATTTTATTGTGCTGATTCTTTGAGTATATTACACCCGATAAAATAGATTATAGGGTGTTAAGTGGGGCTACTTCTTAGAAATTATCTGAAATTTCCTGATCCGGATAACCATAGGCAATATAATAAGTGTTAATGTGTTATTTGTTAGCTAATTTCAATTCCATTAAAGCAGTGTTCAGTTTTTCAGCATCCTTTACAAGCTCTTCAGAAATTAGAGAAAAAACCGTGCTCCAGCTATCATTAGCTTTGTAGTGAATTTTATTTGCCTGACCCTCGTAATACGTAATTTTCTTTGAAAATAGATCATAGACTAATTTGTTTTCAAAAAACTTCATGTTTTGTAACAAAGCTTCAAGTATTCTTGATACTGGTGATATTGACAATGACCAGGCTACTTGACTAGAAGATTGTTTTTCTAGTTCATAAACTAAATATTGAATACCCTCTTGCGAAAGTATGGCGTAATTGCCATCCTCACCTACGGTCTCAACAATTCCACCCCAGTTTCCATCCCGGTAAAAACCAAAGATCTCAACCAATAATCTATTGGTCTGTCCAATTAGCTGAATGTTTAAGTCATCTTCATAATTACCAGCATCACTGACAGCCCAGTCTTGAATAATTTTTTTAGCTACATCAAAGGTTTTAGTTGATACAACTATTTGTAATTGAGTTAATCTTTGGTTTGATGATAACAGCTCAGGTAACCCTTCTTTTAATAATGCTGAATCAGGTACTAACCAAATACTCTGGGCTTTAAAACTTAATGAATCATCATAAAGAGCATCAATTTTTGTTTTATAAATTTGCTTGGCTTTATTTGGAAGTTTAGAAAAAAGTAAAGATATTGTTGATAAGCTATCATCCGTTTCTAACATGTCAGAATGTGTTTTCAAGTCTCTTTGGAATGATTCGAAACATTTTTTTGTGTTCTCATATTTATTATCTAATTCGGCTACTTTTTCTGCTGTAAGACTATCAATTAATTTTTTCAACCGATCACGATTAAAATAAGAATTTTCTTTAGACCTAAGTCTTTTATTTATAGCGTCTGATGTTCTTTCAAATCCTAATATCTCATTTAAATCGGCACCACTGATGAAGTGTTTCTTCATTAGTTCACGTATCTTCTCTTGTATTTTTTTCATACCTACATAATACCGACTTAAAGTCGGTATTTCAAGAAAATACGCTGTTCTTTATCATTATAATCGTCAGCTTATTCAGCGTAAAAAAATTACGCTGTATTATTTTGAACTAGGAGATAAAGAAATGAGTTACGACATTCATCAAAAAAAACATCCGTATTTTGACTTTGCTGAAAAAGATACTAATTCTAAGCTTGCTGAAGAAGAGGGGTTATTCATGCATCACGAATTGGAAGTATCGTTCAATAATGACAAACCATTTAAGCTTGGGTTAAGTAAAAATGAAGCAACAATTTCAGGTTTAGTCACAGTTAAAAATGATGTAGTGAGAATTAACACTATCTCTGTAAACACAGCTTCCGGACAAAAAAAATATTTACAATTATTTGTTTTGGAGTTCTCCACTAACTTTTTAAATAATTTTCACTTTACTACTAAAACCAGTGAACTTTATGAGGTTATTGATATTTTAATGCCGTTTATTAAGCATGTTTTTTTCGTCACTTATTTAACAAAAACCTTGTTACGTATTGAACCATTTGAAAAGCCATCTTTATTTCAAGTTCCTGAAGGATCAATTGGCTATGCGATTTATGGTAATGAGGTTCACTTGAATAGCTTTGCTAACTAAATATACAACTTTAGGTTGTCAATTTTAACTAGTTGTCAACCTCAATTACTATTGGAAAAAACAATGATTAATAACAAAAACACTGGTTATAAATATCTCAGCTCACTAAATAATGGGCATTATATTTTTACGCTTTTTTTATCACCTGAATTTTCGAAACGCCATGCATTACGAATTTGTAGTTATTGCCAAAATGACTTAGATACTGCTGACTATGCGTTTGTTATAAATGCTGATATTGATGCAAACGATCCAATAAATAATATAACTTCAGATTCATTTTATCTTTGCGTTTCATGTATCAAGAAAGGTATTGCATTGGAAGAATGTATCGAAATGATTGAGGTCAAACCTAACAATATGGTGAAGCAATGACAGTTAAAAAAATCAGCAAGCATTTCAGCTGTACCGGGTACGGATTATCTATTGAAGAGGCTTCAGAAGCGTTATCAACTGCTATTTAGCTTTAAAAAAGAAATCCCCTCAGGAATGAACCCTGAGGCTTACTAACTAAAAAGTGAACCTAAGTAATAACCGGCTGTTGGTTTGAACTGGCAGCCATTTTTAAATTTTATAAGGAGCCAAATTATGGCTAAAAAAGTAAAGCATTTACCCCCCGATTTAACTTATCCAAATATATTTGACAGGGTTGATTATTCAACTATTAATGGACAGGAGCTTTTCTTTACACTATTAAAAAATGGCAAAGAGCCTTATACAAAAGGCTGGCCAAACAATGGAATAAGCGATAAGACCGCAATATTTCATGTTAGTCAAGATATCAATAATGATACGGGTTATGGTCTTATCCACGAATCGTCCAAAACTGTTGCCTTAGACATTGATAACGTGGAAAAGACAAAGGCCTATTTCAAAAAGGAGTTTAATGATAATGGTGAAGCTTTGGAGGCTATTTTAGATAACAGTTTTCGCATCAATTCGCCTAAACCAAATCGTGACAAAGCAATTTTTATGCTAACGGATGATCAATTGGAGCAGCTAGATGCCATTGGGGGGAATCAAATTGTCCAACACACCGAAGAAGGCTCCGTGGTCTTTGAAATCCGTGGCAGAGGTGGTCAAGATGTTTTTCCGCCTTCTTTATATTTAGTGGAAGATGATACGGAGGCTAGCAATGACGACTAATGCAGCAAGTGCTACCACTGACCAAGTGGTTCATGTAAATATGAAATGTCAGGGGCAATATAGACACGAAGGCAATAAGACCATCACCTATATGCCAGATGCGTTGTTCTTAATTTATATAGCATCACTTTTGAAAATGCTTCCTAAAAAGAAGACTAAGAATCCTGATGATACTACCGGAGAGGTTGATAAAATACCCGCACATCAACTTCAGCAAACCCCATTAAGCTTGATTCAGGATAATGGGTCAATGTCAGTTATTTATGTGTTTAATATGTCTTTTAGCATCCAGGAAGCATTACTCGGGTGTGGATATGCTGATCACGGCCACAATAAATGGTTAAGCCTAAATTCCACTTCAGGTTCTGCAGGAGCCACGATCAACCAAAGCTTCAATAATCCTTGGTGGCTAATGTGGACACACCATGCGTCAGATGTTGCGTTGCGCGGTGCTATGCATGATGCCTTCGATTTGGGTGTTTTTCTATCTGGTCTGAGTAAAGGCGAGTTTGCGGAACAGCAAGCTAAAATATTAATGGCGATTGATCCAGATACCGGTAATCAAATGGATATTACAGTAGATGCCTATAACAAACTAAACTGGCATAATCAGAAGAACCAAGGTTTATCTGCTCAAACAGATCCAAATCAATTAGTACTTTTATCATCACTGGCTCTATCTAATTTGAGCCTACCACCAAAATATTTTGTTATACCTGAGATATTGCCGGCAGGGACGACGATATTAGCTTCAGAACCAAAAGAAGGTAAGTCTTGGCTAATAATGTATTTAGGATTCTTAATTGCAGCAGGAAGAACAATATTAGGGCGTAAAACATGTCCTCAGAGGGTACTTTATATGTCGCTGGAAGACGATCAATATACCCATGATGAAAGGCAAGACGTTATTATTGATCAATTTGATTTGACACAGGGGGAACGAAAAAGTGTTAATTTCACCTATACTGCAGGAAAAATTAACAGCGGTTTCAAAGAAATGGTAATGAAATATCTTACAAGTTTTCCTGACACAGCCTTCATCGCCATTGATATGCTAATCCATATACGCCCAGAAAAAGAAGGTAACAATCCTAACAAAGCTGATCATTTGGTGGGGAGAACTTTAAAGGATATAACCGATATCTATCCTAATCTTGCCATTATGGTTTCACATCATACGAATAAAGGGGATAAAGATACCAATATCGGTATGATTGCTGGAACTAATGCCTTAGCGGGTAGTTTTGATAATACTTATGTGCTAAAAAAAGGAAAGCTTTACCTGAAAGGACGAGGGTTAAGAGCGCCCTATGAAATTGACCTGTTAAAAGATAATGAGGGTCGATATACCATGGATGCGCCTAGTCCTCCAAGTATTTCCAGCAATATGAACAAAACACGGAAAAAAGTTTATGAATATATTAAAGCAAATTATGATGGAAATACAGAGGTTGAACGTAAAGATATTATTATAGATACGGGATTACCTGGACCGAGCGTTGATCAGCAATTACGTAATCTTGTAGTCGATAGTCTAATTAAACGCCCTGATCACGGTAAGTATACGTTATAGGCATTATTAATAGCTTCTCGATTTATTGGTAGGACTGTTGTGTGGAAACGGCAAGTCTTACCGATAAGTTAGAGAGGCATTCTTATACCGAGCCTTATCCCTACCGATGACAGCAATTCTTATCCCAGCCTTATCATTCTGATGGGGAGCTGGCAATTACTTTGAATTTAATCAACTCAGTGGGGTTAAATTGTTGGTATTTGTGGATTATAGGGTGCTTTTTCCATAAATGTTGTCGTATGTATACAATAAGATAAGAATGATAAGATTGATATGAAACATAAAATCTTATTGATCTTATCAATCATATCCCTACATCAACGGAAATCAAAAATCCTATCGATCCCTTTGATTTTTTCCCATTAGTTCTGCTAAAAAATCACCACCTGCAGAAAACACGCAATGCCTATAATGTATTTGTAAAAATAAATGTTATTTTAATAATAATTTTATATGTATACATTGAAGTTATTGAATACAAAAGAAAAGGTATGTAACAGCTCACCTCTTCCTTAAAACCTCCTATAGGTTAATATCAGTACTCTTCCGGTAATAGCAATGTAGTGGATGATCTATCGGCTTCGGTAATAATCCAGATAGTTGATACATGATGCTTATAGACAGAGAATACTCTCAAATTATGCTTCAATGCATATTGATTGGATTCTACATCTTCTTCACAGACATCACCATCATCACCCATTTTATGCCTGTTGATTAATGCTAATAAGTCAGCATTACTAAAAGATGATTGAGTATCATCAATAAGCGATTTGATACCTTGTGTCATGACGATATGACCAAGGGGAAATATCCCTGGCATATTCATCACGCTGCTTCACGTAATATTGTTTCATTAGTTTCTATTGATTCGGTTGGTTTAGCTGCTACGGGATTTTGTTCCGATTCTACTAAATCAAGTGAATATTTCAATCCACAGAGCTCTTCAAATGCATTAAGGTCTAAAACAATTTCTGCCGTTTGATCATTATTATTAATGGATAAAACAACGTGGGTATTGTTATGACATTCAGCAATATTTAATTTGCTGGTTTCATTAGCTGAACTGTCGATATGGAAAGTTCTACGCATGGTCTTTCTCCTTTGCTTTAATTTTAAGTACGGGAACTGGTACTGGATAGATTGCTGGAATACGCTGTGGTATGAAACTAGCATTTTCCAGTTCATCTAAACGATCAATATTGTCGTAATATTTTTCACGAAACTCATCGTCCTGCTCAATGCAGTGGATGATTTCATTCATGATTTTAGACATAATGACACCTTGATTAAGGCGCTTATCGCAGGGGCAGTATTAACTGCTACCACGACAAACACCGTGGTTTAAGTTAAGGTTATTTAATAGAACTGCTGTGCCCATTGCTCGATGACGAACAACAGGCCGATGACAGCCAATTTAAGAACCAGTGTTGCAGTGTTATTGATTAACTCAATAGCAACGATGATGAAGCGATTGATGCTGTTAAACATGACTTGCTCCTGCTACTTAATATCAAGACGTTGACTACTCTCTAGGTGCACACCAGCAATACTTTCGCCACTTTTAATAGCAGTAGCAATACTTGATTTTAAAACCTTGGTGGTAGTCTCTATTTCCTTAAATTGATCAGGGATAGCGTCTTTATTACTAATAATGACCTTTGCTGGGTTGTTTCTTATGGATAAAGTCAATTGCTCATTACTGAGCTTGTTTAAATCCATTTTTTGCAGTTGGCAAAACAGATATTCAGTTAACCATTCAACTTGTCGCTCTAATGAGCGTCGCCGTTGGATAATGCGCTGTTCTGCTGTTTTTACAGCCAGTGCTTCAAGTTTTAAATTAGCAATGAAACTTGCGACATTTAAAGCTTTGATTTCAAAGTTGTCTTTTATATCTGATAAAGTATCAACAATCATAGATTGTTTGGCTTCATCATCAATTTCAACATCTTCAAGTGCTGATTGAATATCGTAAAGTGAATGACGGTATTCGTCAGCAATAGCATAAAGTGCAATAGACATAAGGACTCCTTTAGTGAAATGAAATTTCGTCTATGGGTTGGTTTTGTTTACTGGACTGTTTAGAACCAGATTCATGATTATCATCTTTAGGAAAGACTGAAAACCAGCCTTCAAAATCAGCATCAAGGGGAATAGAGTTTAGCTTCATGCTAATACGTTCTTCACCTGATTCATTTTGACCAATGATAAGAATGCCAACGGTCGTCCAGAACTTTTTACCGTCTTCTGAGGTAGGATCTGGTTTACCGTAAGCAATGTTGTAAAGTGTTCTATTTTGTTCAGACAAAGCTGTCTCCTGTTGTTTAAATAAGGGTTAAAGATAATTAATCAGGTTAATTGATGAACGTATTAAATACGCAGCAGCTATTAACTAGGGTGTTGCAGTATTAGCGAACTCAGGTAATTTCTTCATCACTTGATCTACTAGAATGATGGGTAATTCTGAGAATTGAGTGATAGCTTGATAGCCTTGTGAAACACATACTTTAGAAAGCCACGAAAGTAGCTTTTCAGGGTGTATATGATCCTGTTCAATTATTTGCTTCAATGCGGTTATTTGCTTTTCAGAAATTGTTTGCACCGATAAATTAGTCGATACAGGATTTGCTGTTTTATTCACTGAAGATTGAATTGAATTAGATTGCACTGTTGTAGCAGGTGTAATCTGTTCAGGTGTCATATCCTCAAGGTCTAAAGTGAAAATATCACTGAGACCTGCAAGTTTTAAAGTTGCATCAATATAAGCCGACTTAGAAGCCATTTTTAAAGACTTGTTTAAATCGTTGTAATCTTGCTTTAAAGAGCGAGCACCAATACCACAAGACACTATCATCTGTTGTGAGTTGATTAACTCGCAGCGAATGATTATTTGCTCTAGTGATGTTTTAGACAATGCAGCTTGTTCATAATCAACATAAGATGGAAATAATGCAGATACTGACAAAATAGTATTTATTTTTTCAGCACCCGCTTTCCATAATGAAGGTTTGGATAAACCGCGTTTGGTCTTAATTGAACCAAAGTCAGTGCCTTCAATAAGATGGTTTTTTACCCAATGAATAAGTGCCATTCGGTTACTCTGCCGTTTGTCTAACGCTGATTCAAAATCATTGACGGGACAATCGAGAGGATTATTAGATACCCCCATAACATTTAACGCGGTGGTTTTATCATTGCTTATCGGGATTGCCGATACTGCATTCATAGAATTCTCCTTAATGAGCAACAATAAAGGTCAGCAAGGCAATAAAGCCAAACTAACCGGTATTGTTTTTCATATCAGCCAATACAAACTGCTGGCATACACCGGAGTGAGTGCATTTAGTTTGCGTTGGTTGAGAAAAAGTCCAGAAAAATCACCTTCTTTCTGCAATAAAGCATTAGAAGCAAATTTAACTGGTGTGGGGTTATTAACGGTTACAGTTGAATGGTGAAATTCGTTAGTAACTGTTAATAAATGGGGAACGATTTGAGTTGAACAATCAATCATGGTTCTCCATAGGAAATTAAGGGAGTGTGCTGTAATACACAATGATTAATATATCTATGAAATTATTGATAAGCTGATTTTTTTAAAAAAATGTTGGAATGAAGGTAGGTAATTACCAATAAGAATACATTGATTATGTTTGAATAAAGGCAGTTCAGTTTGTTCAATAAGTGAGATTGTTTTTGCGTACATGACAGTGACTCTACTTGATAAGATTTATTGATGTTGGTTTGATCGTTTTTAACTCTATAACGGCAGTTTTTGGTATTAAATGGTACTGGATGGTATTTAATGGCGTATTTGCAGGTGTTCGTTTTTTTGCAGTGAAATGGTTGTAAAGGTTGCAAGGTTGTCGTTTCTGGTCATGCAACCTTGCAACGTCAACAACCTGATTTCGAAACTTTAGACTTCGGTTTACACGAGGACATGCAGAACGCATTGGCCTCACGTTTTGATACAATTTTTAGACAGAAAACTCGCTATCAAACATTAAATAAATTACTCAAGCGAATTCATAAAAATAAGGCTGAATTGTTATTGGTTCTTAATCACCCCGATATTCCATTGCATACTAATGGCAGTGAAACAGATATTCGTGATTTTGTAAAAAAACGAAAAGTAAGCGGTGGAACACGCAGTGATGAAGGGCGAAAGTGCCGAGATACTTTTATCAGCCTTAAAAAAACATGTCGAAAATTGGGCGTGTCATTTTGGCAATATTTAATTGACCGTCATGGGATTGGTGAGCAAACAATTCCTCCTCTTCAGGATATGATTATCGAACACGCATCCCTTGCCCCTAGTTATTGAGAAGTTACAATTGACGCTACGCTCAATTGTTGCATTGCTATTAGAATTCGCTCGAACACCGATGAATAGCCACCAGATCGCCTGGGCATGTAATTCAGTTGCCTACTGAGATTTTAAACAACAACCTGCATCGCAAGTTAAACAGATCTCCCCAGAAAAGAACGAGAACTTTCACTGTACAACCTTGCCATTTACCGTATCTCGCGAACCAATGGGTTAGTTATCTCGTGCTAACTAACCCCTGAGACTCGGCCTTATATGACATTTCTGTTCGTAGGCTCGCAGTTTTGTGATCAGGCTTCCTTCTCACAACACCTCGAGGAGTTGCAATTGCCGTCGGCTAGTAGTTATACTTATTCATAATGAATAAGGTGCTTCTCCTACAGAGGACTTGCACCTCATTAGTTCACGCCCATGCTGGACGTACACTAAAAATCAACTGGATAAACCAGTTGTTATGATGTTAGGTGATCCATGAGTTCCCAATTAGAAAGCTGGCTAAAACTAGAAGAAATATTTTCACCAAATTGGGGGAATATGAAAGATATTGACCCTAGAGAGGAAGTTGATTGGGAATTATTACAGCAAATTTCATTGGGGTCGACTGTAGCAGCAGGTTGTGCATTAATGGAGCAAGCTGGGTTAAAAGGCAGTTCAAATCACATTAGGGTTATATTTGAATTAAGGAATGCATTTATACATAACGAATGTGATATCTCTAAAAATAGAAACTTATCTGCTTTTACCGATGCTCAAAATTACCTTGAAAATCATGAGTTCGATAATTTATTTAAACCAATTGACAGGCATCCTTTCCTCGTATTGCAAGGTAATAAGGTTATTTTTAAACCTAATATAATTGGAGCCATACGTAATTGTTTGTTGTGACACCTAACAAATAAGGTTAGATTTGAGGAGTATTAAATGAAAATTGCAGGAAAGTCGGTTAGGCCGTTAACAAAAGTTTTAAACATATCTGGAGTTGCCGTATTGTGATATTTACCTTAGCTATTGAAAACTTAGATAAAAAATATCTATTACAATTAGGGTTTGATGAAGCTCTGAATATTGGAGATTACCTTATGCCATCGGTTTTAGGTGAATTTACACACTTTAATGTTAATGGGCGAATGATTGTACGCTATACCCATCACTTAAAAGGTAACGATTGAATATGGCTCGTAAAAAACCTAAAGCTATTAATGCTGCTAAATTATTTGAGTTACAACGTCTTAAAAAGAAGCTTGTGGATGTAAAAAAATCTTCTAAAAAAATGGATATTGATTCCAAAGTTAAAAAAGCAGCTTCAGACTTAAAAGAAAAGCCCTCAGTCGTTTATTCGCCTTGCCCATATTGTAAGTCTAAGTTACGTTCTGATCGTTATGAAAGACACATTGCTGTTCAGCATGATAGTAAAGTTTTACCATTATTAACATCAGAAGAAAAAAATACTAAAAAAAGATCTCATGAGGATCGCAAACAAACAATTTTATTGAAACAAAAAGAAGAAAATAAAAGGTTGGCTAAAAAACTATCGAAAGAACTTAAGTCGTATTCCTTGGAAGGCTTAGATTCTTTCTTAAAAACCCCAAGGTTTAATGAGTTGATTAAGTATTATCTTGATCATGCTACAAAATATAATTGCTTTAGCGGGATATTTAACTTTATTAATTTATTTAAAACTTCAACGAGTTATAAAGCGCTTCTTATTTGGTGTTGTGAAACTTTGAATTTGCATGTTTCTATAAATAATAATCAAATTAGACTAAGAAAAAAATATAAGAAAACTTCACTTTATATTAATAAAGACGTGGAAAGACTTAATTCATATTTAGCTAATAAATCAATACATGGGACATATTATGGAATAATTACTGAGGATAATAAATTAAAAAAAGAGCTGTTTGAAAAAGCATTCGGTAAATCTTCAAAAGAGGATTATGATGATACTATGAATCACTGTGTTTCTGGAAGTTATGGTTCAGGTAAACGAAGATAATGTGACACCATTAGTGTCAATAGAAGCTCTGAAAGTTACTAACTCTAAACGAGATAACATACACACTTTACAATATAAACAGTTCTAGATAACATGAACAAGATATTTTAATGCCTGCTTTCAGCCCAGAGTGTGTAAAAACCCCAAAATTTTAGAAGCAAAAGGAATAATCTTACAAAATATCACCTGTGTGACATTGGAGCGCCCTTATTTGCTCTACTTTTAGTGCTGTTTTTATTTTGAAACCGCTTTGTTTTACATCAGATTTATAAATTTCGAGATTTACACAGTCTGGGTCGTATACTGACTATTGATACTAGACTTATAATTCACCTAAAACTACGACCAAGATGATCGCTTGTCAGCCATGAGCAGGCATTTAGAAATCATTCTATATAAATGCATTTGTAAAGAATAGGTTTTCTTGCTTGAAATTTAAGCACTAATGTAATACATGATCAGTTGATCATGTATTCAATGTATATTATTCCATTCAGGGTTGCAGGCTTAGAAATGTATTCCAGCGTACCATTGCGTACTGTATGAATCTTGGAACGTCAGTGTCCAAAAAACCAGCTACTACGCAGCGAACAGACTAAAAATAATTACTCCGTTTCTCTGACTTTAAACGGTTGTCATGTTTTTGGTATTAGAGTGTATTATATGCAGGTCAGAATAATAACTAGTTGAACAAAACCGCTATCGCGGTAGCTTTCGAGCCGCTCTCCCTAGTCATTTAGCCTTTCCTAAGGATCTCTATCCTCTTAAATTACTCGTAATAAGCATCAGTTAGATCGATACTGAAATCTCCTTTTTAAATTGTATAAGGAGAATCAACATGACACCCTTACGTCAAAAAATGATTGATCTGATGACCTTCAGACAATATGCCCCCAAAACATGTCAGATCTACCTGCGTGTCGTCATTCATCTCAGCACTTATTATCACCGTTCACCGGAACAGATCAGTTCAGAAGAGGTGACGTGCTGGTTGATGGAATCAGCGGCTAAACGAAAATGGTCGGCTTCAACAGTGCACCAAACACTAATGGCACTCAAGTTTTGTTATCATCATGTACTAGAACAAGAGGATTTCTTTCTTGATATTCCTTTACCCAAACGCCCTCAAAAAATCCCTGTATTACTGACTCAAAATGAAGTTTATGCCCTCTTGCAGGCAACCGATACGCTTAAAAACCTGACACTTTTAAGCCTGTGTTATGGCTGTGGTCTCAGGGTCAGTGAATTGGTGGCTTTAACGCAATACGATATTGATTCAGAGCGCTTATTACTGAGAGTGGTTCAAGGCAAAGGCAGAAAGGATCGCGTTGTTCCTCTGTCAGCAAGTCTGCTGGTCTTGCTTAGGAGTTACTGGCACGCCTGGCAGCCTAATCACTTCGTATTTTGCTCTTATCAGCAACAGAAAAAAGCACTCGGCGTCAGCAGTGTGCAAAAAATGTTTAGCAAAACTAAATTCAAGGCGGGTATCCAACAAGCAACAGGTGTTCATTGTCTAAGGCATGCCTATGCTACCCATCAACTGGAGCATGGGCTTCCCATTCATCAATTACAACAATTTCTGGGGCATAGTGATATTAGAATTACGCAGAAATATCTGCACTGGATTCCTGCCAGATCACAAGTTATGGCTTCTGATCTGTTAGTCAATTTCATCCCCGATGAAAAGGTGATGCAGACAAAATTGGAGGTGCAAGGTGACTCATTTTGAATCGACATCTGCGGATATGTCACAGGTGATTGAAACTTTCCTGCCCGCTTACCGTCAACGCTATCGATTGACACCCGATCAAGCCAGCGTTTGTCAAAGTATTGTACAGTGTCAAACGGAAAATCTTGGAGGTGAAAACAGCCAATGTACTGCTTGCGGGTATGAGCAACAACTTTATCATAGTTGCGGTAATCGGCATTGCCCGCGTTGTAAACAAAAAGCCTCTGAGCGATGGGAAAACAAACAGCTGGATGCATTACTGCCTGTTCGTTATTACCATTTGGTTTTTACTTTGCCACACGAATTTAATGCCTGGTGCCAATTGCACCCTAAAGAAATATACGCCTTATTTTTTAAAGCCATTTGGCAAACACTTTCGCTGTTCTCCACCACCCATAAACGATTACGGGGGCAATTGGGCGTGACCTGTGTTTTACATACCTGGGGACAAAATTTACAACAGCATGTTCATATCCATTGCCTCATTCCGGGGTTGGCGCTTAAAGAGGGGTATAAAACCATTGAGACCACACAAAGTGATTATCTTTATCCTGTCAACGCATTGAAAAAAGTCTTCCGTGGCAAGATGGTTAGTTTGCTCAGACATGCCTATCAGCAAGGTGAGCTGTATAGAATTACCCGGGATAATGAAGTCAACACCGTGCTTGATAAAGTGATGAGAAAAAAATGGTCAATTTACATTAAACCCTATTTGGAGCACCCTGAAACGGTGGTGGCTTTGGCTGATAAAGTGGATGCAGTGTCCCCTGCTTTAGCGGTTGCTATTACTGCAGCTAACTTTGGTGATTTTGCCAGTCAATGCAGTCAGTTAATCAATGCTTTTCCCTTGCCTGTGCTGTTGCAGTGGCAAAGACGGGCGGTGGCGTTGGCTGAATTGGAAAAAACTAAACTGGATTTAATCGACACGCAGTCAACGTCAGGCAGTGTGGCTATTAATGCCATGGTTGCGCTGCAAGCCTTACATATGGCTGATTTAAATAAGCTGGCCTTTGATGATGCGATCAGTTTTAACGCCAGTTCGGCTAATGCTAATATAACTAATTTTGTGTCTGAAAAAACGGCGCATGATGCGACTGTTGCCAGTGCGCAGGCTTTGGCTAAAGCTAATTTAACAGGCGGTGCGGGTTGGCGGTTTTATGCGGCGACCGATATTGCTAATGCTTTGCAGTCGGCTACGCCTGGGCATGAGTTTACTATCACTAGTATTATTATTTTTCAGGGTGATGTGAGTCTATTAACAGAGATTATTCAATAATGGCCATTCAATTAGATAGTACAAAAATACCGGGTTACGATCAAAAAATATCAGCCACTTTAACCTTGGCGGGTGAAGATGCCAGTGGACAATCTAGCTATACCACCCAGATTGAAACAGGTGATAAGCCAAAAGCCCTTAGCGTAAGCACGAACATTAAATATGATCATGCGGCTGATTTAACGCGGTTGGTTAATCTGGCTGAGGCTAAAAATGAGCTTGATGAACGGCTGATTTATAGCATTATTAATCCCACGGCTAAGGCGATGAATATTAGGCGTGTGCATTTTTTGGGGGATTTGACCGTGCGTGAGAATGAGGGGGTACAGTCTTGGGCGGTGTCGTTTAAGTTGATTGAGTTTGAGTCGGTGGCTGAGAAAAAAGCGGAACGGGTGATGGATAAACCCGTGCTTGACCAGGCCGCGGTTGATCAGCCTATTGTGCCTGATAGCACGGAGGAGAGTACGGCCGATCAATTATCAAACATTGAGACTCAGGTTTTAAATGTGGTTGATAAAATTCTGACAGCACCATAACCTCCCCCTTTGAAAAAGGGGGATAGAGGGGGATTTTAAAAAATGAAACTAAACAGAAAACTATACATTGCAGACCAAACCCCACAAGTCATAGAGGAACGGGTGGTGCTACAACTTAACAGCCCTGCCCGTGCGCAATTTGTTATCTATAGCCCTAATCTACAACCAACCATCAATCAGGCGGTGGCTTTTGATATTGGCTATAACCAGCAAGACAACAGCCAACGCTTATTTTTAGGGTATGTGGAAAAAGTGGTGCCTCAGGTATCAGGAAAATATCAATTATTTTGCCGTGAATTGTCTGCTGTATTAAACAATCCTTTGCCTTTGAGTTTAAGACATTGCTCCCTTAAAACGGTGTTAAAGGCGGTGCATGAAAAAACGGGGCTTAACTTTAGCATCCCAGAACAGGATTACAGCGAGAATTTAATCGCTAACTTTTTTAATCTGGGGAATGGTTATCAAGTCATGCAGCAGTTGGGCAAGGTTTTTAAAATACCTGACTTTATCTGGCAACAACAAGGGAAAGGCATTATTTATGTGGGCAGTTGGGCGCAGTCTCGATGGGCTAATCGTGAAGTGGTTTTGCCTGCGGATGTGTTTAATCAACAGTCGGCGCAGAACAGTGCAAAAATTTTGGCTATTCCTGCTTTAAGGCCGGGGGTTGAGCTGAATGGTTTGCGGATTGATCAAATAGAATTTAGTGGTAATCATATGGTGATTTCGTGGAATTAATAAAATTTATAGTTGATATTTTAACCCCTCGCTTTATAACTGAGGAAGTAGCCGTTTTAGTTTTGGAAAATGGGGATTATCAGCCTATTTGTCAATTTATACATCTTAGACCTGGTGAATATTACGATAAGAAAGTAACCATAAGAACATTTAACTTTTTTGGGTTTGGGTTATTTCCTAAGTTAATTAAAGAAGAATAATGATGGAACAATTAATTAAACGCCTAGTATTAAAACTATTCCCAGAATTAACCGCGCGTTATCACCTGCCTTTATTTGCTTTAGTGGTGGCGATACGTGAACGCCCTACTGAGAGTTCTGCGTGTGATGAATTTAGGCCCTATTTTGCTGTAGATATTCAAATACTGGATGAACATGGCGCACCTGATTTGGCATGGCCTGTTTTACAAGATGTACCTTTATCTTTACCGGTGATCGGTCAGGAAATGGGCTTTTTAGCTTATCCAGAAATTAATACGCGAGTTGAGGTGGCCTTTGCTTATGGCAGCCCCAATGCCCCGTTTATTCGTTCAATTTTACCCCATGGTATGAGTTTACCTAACATCGAGTTTGGCGAACAAAGGTGGCAGCAATCATCAGCCAGTTTTCTGCGTGTTAAGAATGATGGTTCTTGGCAAACTGAAACGGATATGCAGATTATCCAAAACTCTTTAGATCGACTGATAACGTGTGTAAAAAATCAGGAAACTTACACACGTAGTTCGGTTCATGTGTCAGAAAATCAAAATATGACCGTGGGGGGTGGTTTTACCGCTAAGGCTTTTGGTTTTTTTAATTTTTTAAGTGGGGGCCGATTTGATATTGGCGCTTTGCATGATATCAATTTAACCAGCCAAACCAAGCAACGCTATAAGGCGCCAAAAACATGGATCGGGTCTGAATCTGAAAACGTGCTGCAGCTGCTGTCTGAATTGATGCAGTTGACCAGTGATCTGGCGGGTATTTTATCGAGCCATACCCATACGGGGGATAGTGGCGGTGTGACCAGTGCGCCTATTCAAGCAGGTGATATGTCAGGCAATGCGGCTGATGTTGATGCGGTTAAGGTGCGGTTGGATGGGATTAAGGATGTTTAGACTTAATTAACAGCCTCTCAATGGTATATCTATTTTTCTCTTTTAAAATTAATTGCTGGTTATCAATATAATTTGAATATTGATAATTCATTACAAATAAAGTCACAAGACCTATAAATATACATTGATTGACTGTTAGTTTTTTCACTATAAATAATCAATTTTTTAATTTTCTGTAATTAAAAGAACATGCATCCTTTTAACAATCATAATAATAGTAAACACTAAGTTGGTAGCGATAAATAAACACAAAGGGGTTAATAAATCAGTGTTTAAATTGTAAGCGCTCAATTCTCCACGTAATTCCCCGCCACCTCAAATAATGCCACACTATTTCCTGCGATTAATAGTAGGAAATTCCAAATGGATTCAATAGAAAACCAACAAGCTAAATCATTTTGGCTTGATCATCTTCGGCAATGGGATCAATCAGCGCTATCTCAAGCTGCTTATTGTCGGCAGCATGATCTGTGTGAGCAAAAATTTAGTTATCGAAAACGACAATCAGCTTTTGCTAAAAAAGCGGCCATTTCATCGACGGGGTTTGCACGTATTCAGGTTGATAGCGCTGTTCAATCATCAGCTCCTAGTATAGGTTTATCGATACGATTCAATAATAATATCTGTATTGAAGGTATTACAGAGAATAACCTGACTCTTATTCCTCAGTTACTCACCCTCTTACGATGACTGTTGCGATAATAAGGCCAACACTCAAGTTAACTGAGGTTTATCTGTATCGAGAGGCGGTTGATTTCCGTAAATCCTATCGCGGCCTCTCTGCCATTGTTGAGTGTGAGTTGGGGCATAATCCGTTTACAGGTACCTTGTATGTTTTTAGCAATAGGCAGCATAATAAAATCAAATGTCTATTCTGGGAAGATAATGGCTTTGTGCTTTATTATAAGGCTTTAGCTGAAGACAAGTTTAAGTGGCCTAAAGGTGAAAAGGAGACACTAACATTAACAGGACAGCAGTTAAACTGGTTGCTGGACGGGTTAGATATTGATGCGATGAAAGGTCATAGAAAACTTCATTATGAGTCTGTTTTTTGATGGTTTTATTTAAACAAATCACCCTCAAAATGTTATAATAACACCATGATTTTAGCCGATAATTCAAATATAAAACAACAAGATAAAACTACTTTTCCATCACTGGATAGTATCGCCTTGTTGTCTGAAAAAGAACAGGCTATTGAAACACTGACGCGTGTGGTTGAGTCAAAATCTGAAGTTATTTCTGCACAGAAAAAACGCATAGATATTTTAGAAGAGGCTTTACGCTTATCTAAAACAAAACGCTTTGCCCCTTCTAGCGAGCAATCCCAGCAAACTTCTTTATTTGACGAAGCTGAGACGGAGGCAGATCCTCAAGATGATCGGACTGAAGAATTAGAGCTTGAGCAGGATGATGATTTAGAGGCAGCGACTGATGAAAGTTCTGAAGACAAACAACCTGAAACCAAGAGAAAACCTGGTAGAAAACCCTTCTCAGATAAATTACCCCGTGAACAAATTTATATTCATTTAACGGATGAGGAAAAGCAGGGATCGATTAATACCTTCTTCACTAAAGTCAAAGAAGAGCTTGATATCATTCCTGCTAAAGTGCGTGTGCTTGAATATATGCAAGAAAAGGCCGTTTTTATTGAATCAGTAGCGGGTGAAAACAAACGCAAAATTAAGTCGGCATTAATGCCCAGGCACCCTGTTAGCAGAGCGATGGGCAGTGTGAGCTTAATGTGTTTTGTACTGATCGCTAAATATGCTGATGGCTTGCCTTTATATCGACAAGAAGGCATTTTATCGCGTTATGGCGGTGATATTTCTAGAGCCTCCTTAGCAAATTGGATCATTGCCTTGGCGAAACAGTTGCAACCCTTGATAAACCTAATGCGAGAACACCAACACAAGGGATCTGTGATAATGGCTGATGAAACACGAGTTCAAGTATTAAAGGAGCCTGACAAACCCGTCACCTCAGATAAATTTATGTGGGTGACATTGGGTGGGCCGCCGGGTGAGCAAAGTATTCTGTTTGAATACGATCCCTCCCGTAGTGGCGAGGTGCCTTTACGCTTGCTCGATGGCTTTACGGGCTACCTCCAAACCGATGGGTACACAGGGTATAATGCTGTGTGCAAAAAAAATGGCAACATCCAGCTAGGGTGTTGGGATCATGCTCGCCGAAAATTCAAAGATGCTCAGGATGCGCAACCAAGACCTAAAAAAGGCAAAGTCAGAAAATCTTCAAAAGCAGATCGGGTCCTTAGTTATATCAATAACCTGTATATGATTGAGCGGCAAATCAAACAGCGCTCCATTTTTGAAAAACATCAGCA
>ENA-ORXI01000117-ORXI01000117.1-sediment-metagenome-genome-assembly--contig:-NODE-117-length-58353-cov-28.830342_pt1 | contig 58353 bp, 57 predicted proteins | sample MGYA00237861_ERZ511468 | MGnify/ENA primary metagenome ERZ511468 (study PRJEB26299, sample SAMN06266213) | sediment metagenome | isolation source: Hudson Canyon methane seep mesocosm | place...
TCCAGCAGGAGAGGGAGTAATTAAGTGCTATAACTCATTGTATTTTAATTGTAAAAAGTTGTGTAGATAGCTATGCCAACAAGAGAGGGCTTTTAAGAAAATAAAGTATTTTAAAATCCCACACACGGCCTTAGCAATAAGTTTCAGATACTCACTCATTTAATATAGCTTCCACATGCAAACAACTATCGATCTACTCCGTCATGGTGAAGTTCTGGGCGGATCATGTTACCGAGGAATAACAAATGACCCTTTGACTGAAAAAGGCTGGGGGCAAATGGAACATAAAATTGATAAGCAAGATCACTGGGACATTATCGTCAGCTCACCATTATCTCGCTGTCATGATTTCGCCCAATCATTATCTAAAAAAATAGCCCGCCCTTTATCAGTTAACCCAGCCTTTCAGGAGTTTAATTTTGGTGACTGGGAAGGGAAAACTGCTGAGCAAATTGACCCCCACCTATTAAATCAATTTTATAAAGATCCGGTAAACTTCCCACCTCCTAATGGAGAGCCTTTCCATGACTTTCAACATCGAATTTTAACGGCATGGCTATCACTCCTTAAAACGGATCAAAATAAAAATATTTTACTCATTACCCATGCAGGCGTAATTCGTATCATTTTAGCCCATATCTTAAGCCTTGATACTCAGCACAGCTTCCGGCTTAAAATCTCTCATGCCTGCTTATCTAGTGTAGATTGTTTTCAAATCGCTGATACAGAAGACTTCTTCCAGCTAACGAAACATGGTTAATACGTAATATTTATTAATCGTTTTAGTATCTCATATAGTTTTTCGCATACAATGCACACTTAACTCATGAGATGATTAATGCAATGATAACTTCCAGTCCTATTCTTCTTGGCTCTCCTGGCCAAGACATAAGTAAGAAAGACTTATCAAAAGTCACTCAGCGTTTTACCAATCTCCATCAAACTCGCTTAAAGCAAGTCCAGTCTTACCTACAGCCTCGACAACGTATATTTTTAAGTTTATTACCCTTATTATTTCACCAAAACCACCCCCTACTTCCTGGCTTTATCTCTTCGGAAACAATAGCGGGCATTCCTAATTACCGCCCAAATAACAATACGATTCTACATGCCAAATCATTTTCCAAGCACTTTTCTTATAAGCGCCGCGCACTAAGGCAATACCCTATTCACGGAATTTATTTAATGGGCAGCGTAAGTAGCGTCGCTTTCACTAAAAATAGTGATATTGATATTTGGCTCTGTCATGAGCATGATTTACCTGAGGAAGACCTGAACGAGCTACAATCCAAAGCAACCGCTATTGAACAATGGGCCGAATCACTTGGATTAGAAGCTCACTTTTTCTTAATTAATAGTAAAGAATTCATTCAAGGAATAACCACCCCCCTTTCCTCTGAGAGTAGTGGCCAAACTCAGCACTATTTATTACTTGAGGAATTCTATCGAACCGCATTATTTATTGCGGGTCGCACTCCACTTTGGTGGCTTGTTCCTCCTCATGAAGAGCATAACTATAATAATTATGTTAACCACCTAAAAGAAAAGCGGTTTATTTCTAATCATGATGTTATTGATTTTGGTAGCCTAGAAAAAATCCCCGCTGAAGAGTTCGTCAGCGCGACCCTTTGGCATTTGTACAAATCTCTCAGCTCTCCCTATAAATCACTACTTAAACTCCTGCTAATGGAAAGCTATGCGAGTGAATATCCTGAGCCGCAGTGGCTAGCACTAGATGTTAAAACGGCAGTCTACAACGGTAATTTTACCTTAGAAGATATTGACCCTTACGCTTTAATCTATCACAAGCTAGAGAAATATTTAAAAAATGACAAAAGCTCTGATCGACTTAATTTTGTACGCCAGTGTTTTTATTTAAAAATTAGCGGTGCTTTAGAGAAAAACTCGAGCACTCAGAGCAAACCTGAGCGCGATGAACTTATTGATAATTTAGTTAAACAGTATAAATGGCCCAGCCAAATAATTACTAACATTAATAATAAACAGGTATGGGGAATTGATAAAGCTAGCCATGAAAACGACATAATAATTCATCAACTAAAGCTTTGCTATCAAATAATTAGCCGATTTTCAAATACCAACGCCTACTCTATTAAGCAGCAAGATATCCAACTTATCGGAAGAAAACTAAAATCTTTTCTACAAAAAAAGCCAGGTAAAGTCGATATTATTACCACGCGTTCTTCCATTCATAGTAAGGAAACCGAGCTCAGTTTAATTGAAGCTAGCTCACCAGCCATGGTCCCTAGTTGGAACCTCTTCCCAGGCAATGTAAATGAAGTTAATTCAAAAAAAATCAAAGCCTTTAAACAAGATACCAGAAGTTTTATTGAACTTTTATCTTGGCTAATTATTAACGGGCTATATCAGCAAAGGCTTAATTTACACATTCACAGCAAGCTACTGTCATTTAATAAATCAGATATTCATAATATTCTTAATACCCTGCATACTTTCTTGCTTGAGCATAAACTAGGCAATCTCTCCCCCTTATCTGCATTTAAAGAGCCTAACCGCATCATTGCTAACCTACTGTTATTAAATCTAGGTCATACTCAAGAAACTAGTCGTAAAGATGGCATGGTCGTCATTAGTAAACAATCTGATATATTTAGCTACGGCCCCGAACAAGTCAACTTTATTCATACCATTGAACAAGTTTCAGTCAGTAGCTGGGGAGAAGTTACTACGAAAAAATTTGAAGGTTTAGAGGGACTTTTTAATTGCTTCGTTTCTATCATAAACTTACATGCACAACCAAGCTCTATAAAAATAGAATGCTACACTGCCATCCGAGGAAAAAGCATCGCTCTAGGTGTAGAGCAGCTTTCTCAAAAACTATATGATTTGTTTTTAAATAAAAACACCGCCCACTCACCACGCCTAATCGTTTCTGGGGAGCAAGATTTTTATATTTTTCAACGTAAAGACTCTTGTCTACATTTTTGGAAAATAAATACGCTAGAATCCTTACTTATAGAGCTAGCAAGGCCTCAAATAAATTTTAGTTCCGCACACTTTAATGGCGCAACATTAAATAACACACCTATTCCCCTACTGTATTCCTTTGCTAAAGAGAACACTATTCTAGTTTTTTTCATCACACGCAACCAAACGGTCAACCTATATATTATTGATGAAAAAGGGAGTTTATTTAGTCACCGCTATACCAATACGTCAACTAAACAACTATTAACTGCTTACTCTAACTTTATCAATACACTCAATGATAAAGGGGTTTTGAACTCAACATTATCCACTCGATACTTTGACCTGCATCTTTCTGGCTCTGGGCAATATAGTGCGACAGAAATTTTTGAACCTACTGTTAGTACTTGGGATTACTTAAATATTCGTATCGCAGGGGAAATCTATAGCTCTTCCTCAGAGATCTTATATACACTGTATTGCAACGAACTAGAATTCTCCACAGAAACAACGGATGATAATATTTTTAAAACCGTTGCTGAATATATTATTGATATTCGCCAAGGTCATGCAAAATACCCTATTCACATCACAGAAATAGATGTGCCACTCCAAGCCCTTGGCGTAGATAATTACCAACAATTACAGACATCCCACTTTTTACGTTATAAACATAAAATTGAATCGCGTATCAATACATACACTTAGCAAAATCGCTCCAAACTTAAGTTTTCTCAGACTTTTTGTGGTAAAGTTCACATAATCTTTTATCCTTGTACTTTCTCATATCTGACTCTTTCACTAAGGTAATTATGACTACTACTGATAACCGCCTTCACCCGCGCATTGAACCAGCAGAATTAATTGCGCAAATTAAAATCACTCACCCACCTGCAGAAGAAACTTGTTCAAATGGGACTGTCATAGACATTAGCTATTCGGGGATAAAAATAAAACTTAGTTCGCCTATTGAAGCTGATAAAAACGATAAAATTACTATCGAATTACAGTTACCAAAATCAGGAATCCCAGTCACCATACATGGCACTATTAAGCATCGCCTAGACAATGAATGCGGTATTTATTTTGGCGACCTACACCCTGAAGCGACAGTGGATGATTTAATGTTTGAGTGCGTCATGCATAGCAAATAACCATTATTTATTATGACTTAAAAATTTATCTAAGTGGTTTGCAAAGTCCTGCCGGTCACTTGAATTTAAAGCACTAGGTCCACCCGTATTAACCCCGCTGGATCGCAAAGTATCCATAAAATCACGCATCATCAAACTCTCACGAATATTATCTTTCGTATACATCTCGCCACGATGATTAAGCGCGTAACCGCCCTTTTCAATCGCTTCAGCAGCTAAAGGAATATCCCCTGTAATAACGAGATCTCCTGAATCTAACCTACGTACAATTTCATTATCTGCAACATCAAAACCCGGCGCTACTTGAATAAATTTTATATACTGAGATGGCGGGGTACGAATAAATTGATTGGCAACAAACGTTACCATCACCTGAGTACGTTCAGCCGCCCTGCATAAAATATCTTTAATCACCACGGGGCATGCATCAGCATCAACCCATATTTGCATAATATCCCCCTTAAAAACTAAACAAGATTTATTTTATTTAAAATACACCGTCTTCAGTTTCATACTTAACTCAAAATTTTCACGCAAAAAAAAAGGCAAGATTCCAAAGAAATCTTACCCTTTTTATTACTCACTAGAGTAATGTAGACAGTATTTATATACTGTCTAGTAGCGCTTTAAATTAAAGAGCTACGATGTTCTCAGCTTGAGGACCTTTCTCACCTTGAGTTACAGTGAACTCAACTTTTTGGCCTTCTGCTAAAGTTTTGAAACCAGAACCAGAAATCGCGCTGAAATGAGCGAAAACATCAGGACCTGATTCTTGCTCAATAAAGCCAAAACCTTTAGATTCGTTGAACCATTTAACTGTACCAGTAGTAGTAGACATAATAATATCCTATTTTATTTAAAGAGTAATTGGTGCCTTATATAAGGCGTTTGTTCGCTAGAAGTTTTGTTATTACTTATAAACAGGACGATCTACTAAAGATAAAACACTAAAGATAAAACAGCGCGCATAAATATAAGACGTACTTTCAAGCTGTGCAAATTATATCGACATCTCCCAAGTAGTCAATAATTTTTCCATAAAACCCTGAAAATTTAATCTATATAAAGCCAGAACAGACAAGACTACTCAGTTTCAAGAGCATCGACAATGCTGGCATATTCCTCTTTACTAGGCTGATATAAGTACATAGCTAACGCTGATAACCCTACAAAAATATACAAAGTATTGTAATTATCGCCTAACACATACATAAGCACACCAAATAAGCCCAAGCCTTCGGCAAGTGTCATAGAAATAAAAATAGTCAATAAATACCTATATTTAGCCGTTTTATTTCCTTTTGAAGTTTGATTTAAACGCATTAAAACATGCCTAACAAATTTCATTAGCGGAAAACTAAGAATTGCTACAACATAAAGTACAGTCCTTAAAACAATCCGGTCCTGCACCTCAAAATTAAGCTGTATTTGTTCTGCATAGAAATGACAAATCATGACCATAGCTATCAAACCGATTAAAGCTCCCGCTCTAATTATGCCAGATATTAAAAAATCAGACTGCATCTGCTGCTCTGAAATTGCCATTATTTTACCCTTTGTTGCTCTAATCGATAGGAATACAATACAACCATAAATGCAAAAAAATCATATAAACCATGAATAATAATCGGTGCTAATAAATTGCGCGTACTGTCATAATCTAAATACATACCCAAATACACACTAACAGCTGTCGCCATAACAAAATATAAAAGCGTCACAGCATGTACCAAACCAAAAATTAAACTACTCACCAATAACCCCGCCAATATTCCCCAAGAATTTTCCATCCATGGCTGAATAACACCACGAAATAAAAGCTCCTCTGAAATACCCGCAATCATTGCAAGAACAAATAAATCAGTCCAGTGGTGCTTCACTAAACTAGGCCCTAAGGTATCTTTCAAAATACTACGAATTTTTCTTAATGCACCGAGGTTTGTTTGGTTTAATGCAAGAAATATCACACATAATGGTAAGGTACCCAAAATACCATTAATAACAGCTTGCTCATTAAAAACTAGATACGCAAATGGATTTACATCCGCAAACCACCCCAGTATTACAGCGACAAGAATCAAGGACCCTTCAAAATAACAGGCCGTTTTAAAAAAGTCATCTGGGTTTATTGAAGGTTCATTCATAATTTATTTAGTGCGATAATGTCGGTTAACACCGATATTCAAAGGAAATTAGCTATGCAATGTTTTATTTACAAAAGTAATAAAAAAGCCGAACTGTATCTTTATTTAGATAAGCAGGATGACTTCTCCAGCGTACCCGAAGCTATTCTAAAAAGCATCGGACACCCAGAATATGTCATGCAATTAGAAATTACACCCGATTTTAAACTTGCTCGTGAAAATGCGCATGACGTATTGAAGGGAATTGAAGAAAACGGATTTTTCCTTCAAATGCCACCAGTCATACACCCTGCTCCAATCAACCTACAATAATTAACAGTTCAACGCGTATGGGCCATGAAACAATGAGCTATCATGTTCGAGGTAATGTTACCCCTTCTTGACCTTGGTATTTGCCCCCTCTATCTTTATAAGAGGTTTCACAAACTTCGTCACCACCAAAAAATAACATTTGCGCAACACCTTCATTAGCATATATTTTTGCTGGCAAAGGCGTTGTATTAGAAAATTCAAGTGTCACATGCCCTTCCCACTCAGGTTCCAAGGGCGTGACATTAACAATAATCCCGCAGCGAGCATAAGTTGATTTACCTAGACAAATGGTTAACACATCCCTAGGAATACGAAAATACTCTACCGTTCTTGCTAAAGCAAAGGAATTAGGTGGAATGATACATACATCAGACTTAACATCGACAAAACTTTCTTCACTAAAATTTTTAGGGTCAACAATTGCAGAATTAATATTCGTAAAAATTTTAAATTCATCCGAGCAGCGGACATCATAACCGTAGCTAGAGGTACCATAAGAAATCAACTTCCCTTGCTGCGCTGACTCCCTAACCTGGCCTGACTCAAAGGGCTCAATCATGCCCTGCTCTTGTGCCATACGACGAATCCACTTATCTGATTTTATACTCATTGCTACCTTAAAAGGGTTAATCCAAAATTATTGTAATTTTATCCTAATTTACGGTATTACACAGTAATCTTAAGGGCTCATTAATCATAGTAACGTGATACTAAACTGTTTATAGATTCTTCCACCTAATTTAGCTTAAGTATTTTGCACTACAATTTTAGGAAATTTACTACTAAAATCTTTGCCCTTCAAAGCCAATTTTGCAGACATCTTACGTGCAATTTCTTTATAGACCTCTGAAGCACGCCCGTTAGGATCCGCAACAACAGTTGGTCGTCCAGAATCAGCACATTCACGAATCTGTTTATTCAACGGTAATGACCCAAGTAATTCAATCTTATTTTTCTCTGCCATTGCCGAACCGCCCCCTTCACCAAAAATAGCTTCTTCATGACCACAGTTACTACAAATATGCATACTCATATTCTCAACAACCCCAAGAATTGGCACACTAACTTTTTCAAACATGCCTAAGCCACGCTGTGCATCAATCAATGCAATATCCTGCGGTGTTGTTACGATAACAGCGCCACTTACAGGAATTTGTTGAGCTAAAGTTAACTGAATATCCCCAGTACCTGGCGGTAAATCTACAATTAAATAATCGACCCCCGACCAATTAGTATCATTTAATAACTGCTGCAAGGCATTAGTGACCATTGGGCCACGCCAGATCATAGGCTGATCAGCATCAATCAAATAACCTATCGAAATCGTTTGCACCCCGTAAGACACTTTAGGCATCATTGTCTTGTTATCTTGGCTTTCTGGGTAGCCAGACAGCCCCAGCATCGTTGGAATACTTGGCCCATAAATATCCGCATCTAAAATACCGACTGTCGCCCCCTCCGCCGCTAACGCTAACGCTAAATTAACTGAAGTCGTTGATTTACCAACCCCGCCTTTCCCTGATGCAATAGCAATAATATTTTTAATATTTGCTATTGGCTTTAAATTATTTTGTACAGTATGAGAAACAATATTAACGCTTATATCCACCTCAACTGAACTAACCCCATTTAAACCAGAAATTCTCTCAACTAGTTGCTGCTTAAAGCCGTCAATAAAACTTTTTGCTGGGTAACCAAGCTCTATACACACAGTTACATTACCGCCCTCAATATCAATTGATTTTACGGAGCGAGCAGTCACTAAATCAGTTTCAACATTAGGGTCGATAATATTTTTTAGTAAATTTTCAATTTCTGCCTTTTCTATCGAGGACATATAGATAATTCCATTAGAGTTAAGTTTACATACATATAACCAAGTATTTTACTTGGTTATTAACTATCATTCTAGCTTACTGTTGTTTCTGTCGAAATATTAAACTATTTTATGCCATAATATCCGAATATTTTAGCCTCAAACTATCAGCCATTTCTTTAGTCTATGTCAGATCGAAAAATTCTTATTACTAGCGCCCTCCCCTATGCTAACGGCCCTATTCATTTAGGCCATTTAGTCGAGTATATTCAAACAGACATCTGGTCCCGCTTTCAAAAACAACGTGGCAACGAGTGCCATTATGTTTGTGCTGACGACACTCACGGCACGCCTATCATGCTAAAAGCTGACCGTGAAGGCATTAGCCCCGAAGAACTAATTGATCAAGTTGGCAAAGAGCACCTACAAGATTTTACTGATTTTGGCGTGGCATTTGACAATTATCACAGCACTCACTCTGATGAAAATAAACAATTCTCCAGTTTAATATACTCACGCTTACGTGATGGTGGTCATATTAGCTCTCGTAGCATTACTCAAGCTTACGATCCTAAAAAAGAAATGTTTTTACCTGACCGCTTTATTAAAGGCGACTGCCCAAAATGTGATGCAAAAGATCAGTATGGCGATAACTGTGAAGTATGTGGAGCTACCTACTCACCTATTGAGTTAAAGAATGCTGTTTCTGCAGTTTCAGGCGAAAAGCCTATTGAAAAAGATTCTGTCCACTATTTTTTCAACTTAGCTGACTTCAATGACATGCTTAAAGCATGGACAAGTGAAGATCACTTACAACCTGAAGTCAGTAATAAACTGGCTGAATGGTTGGAAAGTGGCTTACAAGATTGGGATATTTCGCGCGACGCCCCTTATTTTGGCTTTGAAATTCCTGACGCACCCGGCAAATACTTTTATGTTTGGTTGGATGCCCCTGTTGGTTACATGGCAAGCTTTAAAAATCTATGCGATAAACAAGATTTAGATTTTGATGAGTACTGGGCAAAAGATAGTAGCACCGAGCTTTACCACTTTATTGGCAAAGACATCATCTATTTCCATGCTTTATTTTGGCCTGCTATGCTTGAAGGCGCAGGATTCCGAACACCAAGTGCTGTTTTCGCTCACGGTTTTTTAACCGTGAATGGCGAAAAAATGTCCAAATCACGCGGCACCTTCATTAAAGCTCGTACTTATTTAGACCACTTAAATCCTGAATACTTACGCTATTATTTTGCAGCTAAGCTCAGTTCAGGCATTGATGACATTGACTTAAGTTTTGAGGATTTCACTCAAAGAGTTAATTCTGACTTAGTCGGAAAAGTTGTAAATATTGCTAGCCGCTGTAGTGGCTTCATTAAAAAACGTTTTGATGGCACATTATCAGAAAACTGCTCTGAACCAGAGCTGTTCAGTCAATTTATTCAAGCTAGTGAATCTATAGCCGCTTTATATGAGGCTCGTGAGTACGGAAAAACGATGCGTGAAATTATGGCTCTCGCAGATAAAGCCAATCAATATATAGATGAAAAGAAACCTTGGCTCATTGCTAAGGAAGAAGGCAAAGATCAAGAGCTACATGAAATTTGCTCAATGGGAATCAATTTATTCCGTTTACTAGTTAGCTATTTAAGCCCTGTATTACCTCAACTTTCAGCTGATAGTGAAGACTTCCTTAATATTAACACTCAAGCATGGATCTCACAGAAAACCCTTCCACTGACCGGTCATAAGATAAAAGCATTTAAAGCCTTAATGACTCGCGTAGATGAAACTAAGATTGCTGCAATTATTGAAGATTCAAAAGAAAATTTAGAAAAAATAGCCGAACCTGTAATTTCAAAATTTGACCCTATTGCACCAGAAATTGAATTTGATGATTTTGCTAAAATTGACTTACGTATTGCTAAGATCGTAAAGGCAGAGCATGTCAAAGGAGCTAATAAACTACTTCAACTAACCGTTGATATTGGTGATGAAACATTAAATGTCTTTGCTGGCATTAAATCGGCTTACCAGCCAGAAGATTTAGAAGGCAAATTAACCGTTGTAGTGGCTAACTTAAAACCCAGAAAAATGAAATTTGGATTATCAGAAGGCATGGTCTTAGCCGCAGGACCAGGCGGTCAAGATTTATGGGTATTACACCCTGATGATGGCGCTACTGCAGGAATGCGCGTTAAATAACGCTTATACATCCAGAACTACTTCAATCAACCTTAGTAGTTTTGGTAACTCTAAACAGCTTTAAATTTCCTAACAGGCATAAAAAAGGCCTACTAAGTAGGCCTTTTCCTAATACTTAATAAAAGTCTTTATTAAGCTTCAATCTCAGCTAAACGGTTAGCTAATAACTCTTCTAAAGATTCTAAAGCTTTTTCAAAGCCTTTAATTCCTTCAGCTAGCTTTTCTGTTGCCATACGGTCAGCAGCATGCATTTTATCGAATGTTGCTTTATCAACATTGATTTCCTTAATATCCATTGCCTTAGCAGCGACAGGATCTAATTTACGAGGTAAATCACCTTCAGTAGACTGAAGTTCTGATAACAATGCAGGAGCAATCGTTAGTAAATCACAACCTGCTAATTCAGTAATTTCACCTAAATTACGGAAACTTGCACCCATAACTTCAGTTTCGAAACCGAATTTCTTATAGTAGTTATAAATTTCTGTTACAGAAACAACACCTGGATCTTCAGCTGACTCATAAGAATCACGACCCGTGTCTTTTTTGTACCAGTCAAGGATACGACCAACAAATGGAGAGATTAAAGTAATTCCATTTTCAGCACAAGCGATTGCTTGGTGTAAACCAAATACTAATGTTAGGTTTGTATGAATACCTTCTTCTTCTAAAATTTTCGCTGCTTGGATACCTTCCCAAGTCGCTGCAACTTTAATTAAAATACGGTCACTATCAACACCAGCAGCTTTGTATTGTGCAATAAGGTCACGACCTTTTGCTACCGTTGCATCTGTATCATAAGATAAACGTGCATCAACTTCAGTAGAAACACGCTGAGGAACGATTTCTAGAATTTTAAGACCAAAAGATACCGCTAAACGATCAAAAGCTAGGGCTACAACTTCTTTAGAACCTGCAGAAGCGCCTAATGTTGTACGTGCCGCTTTCAAAGTATCATCAACAATACTTTGGTACTCAGGCATTTGTGCAGCCGCAGTAATCAATGAAGGGTTAGTCGTTGCATCACGTGGAGTAAATTCTTTGATCGCTCCAATGTTACCTGTATCAGCAACTGCAACTGTTACCGCTTTAAGTTGGTCTAATAAATTAGCCATATATTGACACCTTTAATAATTAATAATTAAAAAACACATTACTGTGATGAAAAATACGAGATACGCGCAGAAAGCCTCTTAATACAACTTAACCAAAAGGCTAAAAATCATATATCTGACTTCCTCGACAAAAATGAGTACTCTAACTTTACTCACCCTGAGTAAACAATAAATCCACTTTTCTTAAATTATCTAAAAAATAATTAAGAAAAGTGGATTCAATTGAAATATAAGCGACCAAGGTAATCTATATGATTACTTTCAACTTCAATAAAGCTGAAAGTAATATAGATTACATAAGCTTAATCTAGCCTGCTTGCTGGCTCAAATACTTCTGAACACCTGTTAAAGCAACTACTGGTTCAACTATTTCATCAATAGCTTCTTCAGCAACTTGCTTAGCAACAATAACTTGCTTAGCTAGGTATTTAGCAACGCCACTCTTTGAGCTTTTGGGCTTACTAGCTAAATATTGTGCAACACCTGTAACTTCATTACTTTTAGTTACTACAGGTTTCTTTTTTTCTTCAAGTGATTGTCTTAATAAATACTTACTAACGCTACTAACTGTCGTTACTTTACGATTAGATAAGTACTTAGTTACACCACTTTTAACTGGCTTCGCAGTAACATTTTCAGATAGATATTTAGCAACACCTGTCGCGCCACGCTCAACAACAGCAGACTTACTTGCTTCTTTCGCTGCGATAACCTGTCGTGCAACATACTTTGCTACACCACTTTTTTGCGCTCGACCTTTTAAATATTTATCAACACTACTCGAGCCTTGAGAAGCCGGCTTACGGCTATCTAAATATTTAGCAACGCCTGTTAATCCATCAGATGAAGCACTAGCACATTCATCACTGCGATAAATATTTTCGTTTGATGAATTATTTGAGAATATATTAGATATAAAGCCAAACATACTTACCCCCGGTTCTGGTTACGCATATATTTTTCTACACCTGTCGTTTTCTCAGCTGCAGCCTTTTTTGCTTCTACTACTCTCTTAGCAACATATTTAGCTACACCTGATTTTGGCGTAGGTTGATTAGCTTCCAAATATTTAGCTACACCTGATAATTTAGGTGTTTTACTTTGTAGGTATTTTGCTACCCCAGTTAAACCATCAGAGCTAGGTCCATTAGCTAAAGTTTTTTTACCCGCTGACTTCTTAGTAAATAAGAATGCAGCAATTGCTAAAATCACGATAGCGATCAATGGGCTTGAAGATGATTCACTTTCTGTAGCACTTGACGCTTCAACCGCCGCAGAATCAGCAGCCTCAGACCAAACAGCTAAAGGAATAGAATTGTTGTTAGCCGCACCTTTATTATGCTTATACTCTGTATCATGATAAACAACTTCTGGCTTATAAGTAGCAGCAGGATAATTAGAATCTGCTTTAGCCTTCTCACCAAAAGATGCATTAGAATTACCAGCAGATGAACTTTCATGCTGATACTCTGAATCTTGAAATAAAACTTTAGGTTCGAAATCTGCTGCAGGGTATTGATTTCCTGCAGTCACAAAAGGACTTGCAAGCAACAAGGCAGTAAATAAGCCTTTTTTAATATTATTTTTTTTCACGCAATTCACCTATATGTCGTAAGAAACGAATGAAGCCACTGATTAAGTATAACTAATCAGTGGCTCTTCGTAAATGAGAAGAAAACTCCTCAATACTTTTTTTGACTATAAAACGTCTTTAACAGTTTTAACAACGTTATCAACTGTAAAGCCGAAGTGCTCCATTAATACGCCGCCCGGTGCTGATTCACCAAAAGTATCAATACCAACAACGCCGCCTTCCAAGCCAACATATTTGCGCCAAAAGTCTGTAACACCTGCTTCAACCGCAATGCGCTTCACACCAGGAGTTAATACGCTATCTTTATATGCTTGATCTTGACGATCAAAAACATTAGTTGATGGCATAGAAACAACACTAACATTAACTCCATCCGCAGCTAATACTTCTTGTGCTTGCATTGCTAAATCAAGTTCAGAACCCGTTGCAATAATAACTGCAGCAGCATTACCTTTAGCAGCCGATAATACATAGGCTCCTTTACGAATCGCAGCAAAATCAGCAGTATCGTGTTTACGTCCAGGCATACCTTGACGACTAAAGATTAAGCTAGAAGGACCATCCATACGCTCAACAGCAGCAGTCCATGCAACGGCAACCTCTGTTGAATCTCCAGGGCGCCAAACATCCATATTAGGAATTAAGCGCATTGCTGAAGTGTTTTCAATTGGCTGATGTGTTGGCCCATCTTCACCCTGACCGATAGAGTCATGAGTTAATACAGCAACAGTACGTATTTTCATTAATGCAGCCATGCGGAACGCACTTTTTGCATAATCAGAGAACATATGGAATGTGCCACCGAATGGAATTAATCCACCGTGTAACGCCATACCATTCATGATTGCATACATACCAAATTCACGCACACCGTAAGAGATGTAGTTACCTGACTCTTTACCAGATACGTGTTTGAAACTATCACAACTTGTTAAGTTAGAACCTGTTAAATCAGCAGAACCACCTAAGAACTCAGGTAGTATAGGTGCTAAAGCAGCAATGGTTTTTTGTGATGCTTGACGTGAAGCTAATTTAGCCGCAGCTTCGTTAGTCTCAGCAATCATTGCATCTGTTGCTTCTTTCCAGTTAGCTGGCAAATCACCCGCCATACGACGTGTGAATTCTGATGCTAAATCAGGATATTTTTTTGCATAAGCTGCAAATTTCTCATCCCATGTAGCCTCAGATCTTGAACCTTTTGCTTTACCATCCCAACCTGCATAAACTTCATCAGGAATTTCGAATGGAGCTGGCTCCCAGCCTAGCTCTTTACGTGTTAATGCAACTTCTTCATCACCTAATGCAGCACCATGACAATCATGACTACCACTCTTATTAGGAGAACCAAAACCAATAATTGTTTTACAACAAATTAGTGAAGGCTTATCTGTAACTTTTTTAGCTTCTTCAATCGCTGCATTGATTGCATTAGCATCATGACCGTCAACTGAAATAACGTGCCACTGATAAGCTTCAAAACGCTTAACTGTGTCGTCTGTATACCAGCCATCAATGTGCCCATCAATTGAAATGTTATTATCATCCCAAAATGCGATTAATTTACCTAGACCCCATGTACCCGCTAAAGAACAAGCTTCATGAGAAATACCTTCCATCAAACAACCATCACCCATAAATACATAAGTATTATGATCTACGATGTCATGTCCTGGCTTGTTGAATTGATCTGCCATTAGCTTTTCAGCCATCGCAAAACCAACACCATTAGTGATACCTTGACCTAGAGGACCTGTAGTTGTTTCAATGCCAGGTGCATAACTATATTCAGGGTGACCCGCACATTTAGAATGTAGTTGACGGAATGTTTTCAATTCATCCATTGGCAAGTCGTAACCTGTCAAATGTAGTAATGAATAAATTAACATTGATCCGTGACCATTAGATAAAACAAAACGGTCGCGATCTGCCCAGTCTGGGTTTGTCGGGTTATGCTTTAAGTGGTCATTCCACAATACTTCGGCGATATCCGCCATGCCCATAGGTGCACCAGGATGACCTGATTTTGCTTTTTGAACAGCATCCATGCTTAAAGCGCGTATGGCGTTCGCAAGTTCTCTACGCGAAGACATATTGTTCTCCAGAGTTTTTATATTATTAAACGAAAAATAGACATGAGTATTCTTCATGTCTATCTATATTGATTCTTTTTTAGCTACTAAAAAAAACGAGCAGCATAAGCCACTCGTTTTTAGGTGCTATTCCATATTAGCGTGTCTTTCTTTCATTTTCTCTTCTGGGATACCTTTCTCCCAAATAAGATGAGAGACAACAGCCTCTAAGAAACATAAGGTAGATAGTTCAAATACTGTTCCCATTGGCATGCCTTTTACTGTTGTATACAGCTCTTGCTTACCAACTTGAAATACACCATCAGCTAAGTCGCCAATAGTTGATTCTGCTTTTGAACAAATCAATACAATTTTTGCACCCACACTTTTTGCTTTATTTGTGAATGCTACTAATTGCTCTGTTTCTCCAGACCCAGAAATGATAATTAATAAATCACCCTTACTGATACTAGGAGTAACAATTTCACCTACCATGCTAACATCGTAACCACTATGCATTAAACGCATACCTAGGAAGTTACCGACTAACTTTGAACGACCTGCGCCAGAGATAAAAATTCTCCGAGCATCATCAAACATTGCAGTCATCTGTTCTGCATAAGCAAGATCAGTCGCATCAAGAATTTCTGAAATCTTATTAACGACTAATTGCTGATTTTCTTGTTGCCACATATTGATATCCGCCTTATGCAGCGTCAACTAACTCACGAATTTCGCGAGCTGCTTCTGCTGGAGATGCTGCGCCATAGATAGCTGCACCAACAACGATGATATCAGCACCGGCACGCACTACGTCTTGTACTGTAGCTTGGTTAATACCACCCGCTACAGAAATACGTACTTCTAAACCTAAATCAGCAATTAATGCTAAGTCATCGAAAGGTGTATGGCCAGCCGCTTGTGCATCTAGACCTGTGTGAACACCAACGATTTGAGCGCCAGCTGCAACACATTCTCTTGATACTGCTGCTTTATCAGCAACATTGATTAAATCAATTTGAGCTTCTGCACCATTTGCATTAGCTGCACCAATAACACCTTCACATGTAGCTAAACCTGAAACGCCTAGTACTGTACAGATATCTGCTCCAGCTTCGTAGAAAGGTGCTGCTTCGTATCCACCAGCATCCATTGTTTTTAAATCAACTAAAAGTAAGTGATTTGGAAATCTAGCTCTTAATTCTGTTACTAAGTTAATACCATTATGCTTGATACATGGTGTACCGATTTCGAAGATATCAACAGACTCTGCAACTTGCTCAGCTAGTGCTACAGTTGCGTCGAAATCTAAAGAATCTAATGCCATTTGAATTAATGGTGTTGCCATGTTATGTACTCCGATTTAGTTATAATTTTGTTACATACTTTTATTTTTATGCGAACCGAACTTTAAATCAGAATGCCCTTCTATGTCAAACGCTATTGCGCTACTTCTAACATTTAGAGACTTCTTCAGCTCATATTCACACCTAGTTTTAAGACCTATAAAGCCTTTGATTTAGTCTAGCTCTTACGAATTTATACCTTATTTAACAGTAGTTAATACAACTCTTAATAGAATAAAGATTAACTCGTTCTGAAATAAATTCTTACAAAAAAAGAAACGACCACTCTCTTTAATTATTTTTGCTCTGTATAGTCAATATATTCAAAGACTGTGACAATTTTACTAACGCCGCTAATATTTTGTAGTGCTTTAGCGGCTGTCACTCCCTCTTGCTCATGGACCAGCCCCATTAAATATATGACCTTTTGCTCTGTAATAACTTTTACTCGTGTTGCATCAAAGCCAGGCTTATCTTTTATATCCGCCAATGCATCTTTTGCCTTAATCGTCATTATTGCATCATTACTACGCTCTGAAAGCGAAGATACTGGACCCAGGACAATTTCATTATGCACTAATTTCACACCGGAGATAATCCTAATATTCGCTATTATCTTTTCCCTTATTTCTTCCGTTTTTGCTTCCCCCGTCACCAACACCTTACCATTGTAAGAGGTAATATTTACATGCGCATGCTCTTGAACATCATCAAGCCTATGCAGCTCAATAATGGCACTATCTTCAATATTTTCATCCGTTGTTATAACTGAACTACTGCGTCGATCGTGCAAAAATGAAAGCCCCGTTAGCTCCGCAAAACCATTTGCCATGCTATTACAGCCCACTAAAAAACACATCACGAATAACGTAATACTTATCTTCATATTAATTAATTGCCAAATAACTGCGCATCTACTAGACCACACAAACAATGCGTAACCAACAAATGTGCCTCATGAATTCTTATTGCCGATTGACTCGGCACACTTATACAGATATCTGTTTCACGCAGTAAAGTTACTAGGGAACTCTCATTTTCACCACTAAGCAATATTATATTAATACCCTTTTCATGAGCCGCACTAATTAACTTCACCAAATTCAAATTACTGTCTTGTACATTATAAATCAACAAAACATCTGAGCTTTGGCCTAATGCTCGTAATTGCTTAGAAAACATATCGTCATAGTGCTGCGAACTGGCAATTGCAGTTAACAATTGCACATCATTAGCTAATGACAAGGCAGGCAATGAAGGGCGCTCACGCTCAAAACGGTTAATCATTATCGCTACAAAATGCTGCGCATTGGCTACTGCAGCACCATTACCGCAAGTTAATATTTTTTTATCCACCAACAACGCATTAACGATTAATTGTGCTGCAAACTCTATAACTTCAGCCTGCTCTTCCAATAAAAGCTGCTGCGTCTGCATGCTTTCTGTTATCTGATGTTTTATATTTTCTTGCAAACTCATATTTTAAAATGCATTTTTAACCCATTCAATTTCAGCACTTCCAGTTATCGCTATCACATCAAACCGAATTGGCTGATCTATTTTTTTTGCTACTATATAGTGTTTTGTTGCTGCAATAATTTTCGCTTGCTTCGCTGTGGTTACACTCTCCAAAGCACTTCCATAGCGACTGTTTTTTCTATAGCGCACCTCTACAACCACCAACACACCTTTATCCAGCATAAGCAAGTCTATCTCACCCCATTTACACCGATAATTTTTAGCCACCAAAGACAATTTTTTCTTTACAAGAAATTGTAACGCTTGCTGCTCATAGTGCTCACCTACTTTGACTGAAGTAACCTTAGCACACATTAATCCTCATCCACATCATTTAACACGCTTTCTTTTTCCGCGTTAGGTTCTGAGGCAATCCCCTCAAAACCAACGGCCATGCTTTTAGCTGTTTCAATTAGCTTTACTTCACCCTGCTGAAATTTAGCGCAGACTAAGCGCCTTTCAATACGATTACTTACATTTAACGACAACCCACCTGTCGCACCACTATACTGAATAGTATCTAATTTATTAAGATGTGGAACTAAGTTATAAGCATCAATCCCAAATGCAATTAAACTGAAAAAACGACTAGGAAACTGTTGCCATGAATCTTGTAAAGCTCGCATACCTAAATCACCCTGATATGCTTGTTCAAACAACCAAGGAATACTACAAAAATTAACACCTTCTAAATCTATATCTTTATTTGGCGCTGGCTGCCCACCATATACCCTAGATAGCCCATATACCCTTATAGATTCAGCGCGGTTATGGTAGAAGTGTGGATTGATTAACCTAGCTAGTCGAGTGCCAGCAATAAGAAAGACAACGTCAACATCTTGCCTTCGGTACGACTCTGACTTTAGCCCATAAATCACTTTAGAAAGCTCTCTAATACGGTATTTACTTTCATGAATATTAAGTAATCGTTTAACAGGAAAGCTAAAATCCCGATCCCTTACTTCAAATACCTCAGTCGTTAAGACACTTCCATCCAACTCCGACCACGCATCAACAAAAAAAGAACTAATACGCTCACCATCTGGCGTATTTGGCGCTAAGATAATTGCATTCTTATGTCCTTCAAACCACGCCTGGTTAACTATTTGCTGAACCTCATCAATTGGGCTAAGAGCAAATTGGTATAAATTATTTTTTATGAGTTTATCGACTGCATTTAATGCTAAGACTGGAACGGTTAACTCAACATTATCTGCTAACTGACTAATTATTTTTTTATTAAGAGGGCCAATAATTAACTGGGCCCCAGCAACCGTTGCTTCATGGTATAAAGCGACAATATCTTTACTCTGCGTATCATAAAAATGTAGATTTGGTCGCTGCGCATCATTTTCATGCTGGTAATACGCCGCCATAATTCCTTCTTTCACTGCCTGGGCGTGCACAGCATAAACACCTGATTCAGGAAGAAATATAGCTATTTCAGTCACTCCCGCTAAATCAACCATAGAAGCAACAAAATAACCCGATGCGATTAATTCCTGCCCCGTATGATCAGGGTATTTACTAGCCCAAAAAACCAACTCAAGCTCAAACTCATCAGAACCCTGATGATAAGTTCGTAAAATAAGCGCTAGTTCTACCCAACCTCTATACGCGTTCCCCCTATTTCCAGTCAACTGCTCCTGCAACGTGCGTACCGGTAACAACGCAAGCACTTCTAGAATAGCAATGCTATTTTTTTGCCTTTCAACTGCGCTCAAAAAACCATCTAATACGACACGCTCCCGTGCACTCATGGTTAACTGCCCGGTTAATGCAAATGCAAATGCCCGAGCACTATGGTATTCAATTTTTTGCTCTCTCGTTAAGCCGTAAGGCTGAATCAACAGCAACCGATTTAGGGCCTGCTCCGCGTTCCCTGCATTTAAATGGATCTGCGCATACAGTAAATACAATTGATTACGCTGTTCAACTAGTAACTCAGCAGGCGTTACTGAATCAGCGTAAGCTTTAGCTTTTTCATCAGCACCTATTTTAAAAAACACTTTTGCCGCTCGTAAACGAAAAACCTGCTGTTGTCCTGACGGTTTGTCCGCTAGCTGTTGATAAATCTCTGCTGCTTTTTGATACTGTTCAAAGGCAACTAACTCTTCTGCTTGATCACTAAGTTGCTGTATTCTTGAATCGAGTGGAATCTCACCTTTTAATTGCGCAGTACAGCTCACCATTAGAACCAAACTAGAAATCAAAACCAGCTTTACATATTGCTTCATAAATCACGTCTCACAATTACCCCCAAAACAAACTTTACTTCAATTAAATAATGCAGCGTCACTCACTCAATCATTATTGAAACTCATCGACCCTATAATGATACTATTAACGCATTATTTATCTACACTCTAGGATTTTCAAATGCCCGACCAATATGGCAAATTATATGTTGTTGCGAGTCCCATTGGTAATTTAGCTGACTTCAGCCTAAGAGCCATTGAGACATTAAAACAAGTTGACCTTATCTGCGCAGAAGATACACGTCATGCCCGTATATTATTACAACAACATGGCATTACAACACATTGCATCGCGCTACATCAACACAATGAAGAGCACGCAGCCGCCGGCCTTATTGAAAAAATCCAACAAGGCACGTCTATCGCTATCATTTCCGATGCGGGCACCCCTCTTATCAGCGACCCAGGCTTGCCTTTAGTTTCCTTAGCTCAAGCATCCCATATTAAAATATCCCCTATTCCCGGGCCATGCGCTCTCATAGCTGCCTTATCTGCATCAGGCCTTCCCGTTACTCAGTTTACTTTTCTCGGTTTTTTACCACGCACTTCCAGCGCACGGCGCCAACTTTTTACTAAAAAGAAAAATTCAACTGAAACTTGGGTATTTTATGAATCTTGTCATCGCATTGCTGACTGTATTGAAGACCTTGCCAGCGTCCTCCCCCCCGAACGCACCATTGCCATTGGCCGAGAAATAACTAAATTACATGAAACCATCATAAAATCTAGCTTACAAGATATGCTTAGCCTTATACAAGAAGATAGCAATATGCGTCGCGGAGAGTTCGTCGTCATGATCTCAGGGGCCGTTATCAACAAAAAAGACCACGAACTTACCGAGCAACAAATAAACACACTTAAAGCCTTACTTAAAGAATGCTCAATGAAAACAGCTGTCAATTTAGCCGTTGAAATTACAGGTGTACGTAAAAAAATACTTTACCAAACTGCACTAGAATTATCGAAAATCGACGAATAATCGATATTTACGATAAATCTAACTCTCTTTAATTATTTAATTCAGTTATAATGCCCTCAGAGTTGGTCAGGCAGTCGCTTTATTACTTTGAAATATTAAGTAATACAGAGGAAAGTCCGGGCTCCAAAGGACAAGGTACCAGATAACTACTGGGAGGCGTGAGCCTACGGAAAGTGCAGCAGAAAAGAAACCGCCTAGCCACCTAGTGTGATTAGGTAAGGGTGAAATGGTGCGGTAAGAGCGCACCGCGCGACTGGCAACAGAAGCGGCATGGTAAACCCTACCTGGAGCAAGATCAAATAGAGGAGCTGACTCGTGGTCCGCGGGGCTCCTGGGTAGATTGCTTGAGCCATAGGGTGACTTATGGCCTAGATGAATGACTGTCCTAGACAAAACCCGGCTTATCGACCAACTCTACCTTTACCTCCTAGGTTAAATTATTTATACAACTGAACTTTAATAAATAATCCTATTTTAGCTATTTTATTATTAACCTTTATAACTACACCTACTAGCTAAGACACAAAATATCTATGACCTCTATAAATACTCAGCCTAACAACGCTATTCTTGCCTTACTTCATCTTTGCCATGTGCGTAGTTACCCAGCTAAAACAACCATTATTCGCCCTGGCGATAAAGGTGATTGCTTGCACTTTATCATGGAAGGTTCGGTTAGTATTTGCGCAGAAGATGATGACGGTCACGAACTTATCTTAGCTTATGTTAATAAAGATGAATTTATTGGTGAAATAGGTATTTTTAAAGGTGCTGAAATTCGCCAGGTTACGGTTAAAACAAGAACCCCCTGCAAACTTGCTGAAATTGGTTACACTCGATTACACCACGCACTACAAAATGAACTAGCCGATCAAGCCGTTGACTTACTTCACCTATTTGGTGAACAGCTTGCTTCTCGACTACTAACAACAAGTAGGAAATATTGTGATTTAGCTTTTATGGCTGTTGAAGGACGTATTGCACGCGCTTTATTAGACCTCACAAAAGAACCTGATGCCATTACTCACCCCGACGGCATGCAGCTACGCATTACTCGCCAAGAAATTGGTCGTATCGTGGGTTGCTCAAGAGAAATGGTGGGTCGTGTACTAAAAGAAATGGAAGATAAAGAACTCATTTCTGCTCATGGAAAAACAATAGTCGTATTTGGCACACGATAAACAACACTTAGTCTTAAACAATAATACATAACTTTTACTTTTCTACTTTGTTATCTAGTAATTCACGTACCTGCTCATCTGCATGGTAAGAAGAACGAACCATTGGTGCACTCGCAACTTGCTTAAAGCCCAAACCTTTTGCTAATAATGCATATTCATCAAATTCATCAGGTGTTATATATCGTTGCACCGCTAAATGTTCAGTACTTGGTTGTAAATATTGACCTAAAGTAAGAATAGAACAATTATGCTTCCGCAAATCTCGTAGAACGTCCAAAACCTCTTCCTTTGTCTCTCCAATCCCTAGCATTAACCCTGACTTAGTAGGCACTTCAGGCAATACCTCATGATAAGCTTGCAACAAATCTAATGACTGCTGATAATCTGCGCCCGGTCGAGCTTGCTTATACAAGCGCGGAACAGTCTCTAAGTTATGATTAAACACATCCACAGGCGCTTCTTTTAAAATCTCCAGTGCACGCTGAACACGACCTCTAAAATCAGGCACTAAAATCTCAATTTTAGTTTGCGGAGAAAGCTCTCGAATTGCATTAACACACGCCGCAAAATGACCTGCCCCACCCTCTCTTAAATCATCCCGGTCTACCGAGGTAATAACCACATATTTAAGCGCTAGCTCTTTAATCGTCTTTGCCAAATTAAGAGGCTCTTGTGCATCTAACTCTAAAGGCTTCCCATGAGCAACATCACAAAAAGGACAACGTCGCGTACATATATCCCCCATAATCATGAAAGTTGCAGTACCCGAACTAAAGCATTCATTCAAATTAGGGCAGGCCGCTTCTTCACAAACACTGTGCAGTTTATTTTTACGCAAAGTCTGTTTAATATGCGTAATATCTTGATTAGCTGTTAACTTAATCCTAATCCATTCCGGCTTACGTAAGACAGTTTCTGCCTTTTCAACTTTAATAGGAATTCTAGCGAGCTTTTCTCCATTACGCTGATGAGTATCCGGAGTAGTTCTTGAGGGTGCTTGAATAGAAGACATAAATTATTTTATCGAATAAAAACGGGAAAAGTACAAAGGTCAGAAATAGCTTATTGATACAAAATTCGGCTAATGCTCTACGATGTTTAATGCTTGAATAATACAATGAACTACAGGGATAGCGAGCTCATAAGTTTCAATAGTAACTTCATGATCAGCAAGTCTAGTAACTTGCAGACCCTGATAGCCACATGGATTAATATAACTAAATGGCGTTAAATCTAAACAATTATTTAAACTCAAGCCATGGTAGCTAGCTCCTTTTTTAATACGCAAACCAACAGAGCCAATTTTTTTTCCTGTGATATACACCCCAGGTGCATCAGGTTTAGATTCAGATTTTAGCCCATATTGAGCAAGCGTAGCTATCATTGCTTGTTCTAATATAGTCACTAACTCTCGAACACCTAATTGGCGACGTTGAATATCAATTAAAGTATAAACAACTAACTGCCCAGGCCCATGATAAGTGACTTGCCCCCCTCGATCAGTATGTACAACTGGAATCTCAGAGCTTTGCAACAAATGCTCAGGCTTGCCATTCAAGCCCTGAGTAAAAACAGGAGGGTGCTCAACAATCCAAATTTCATCTAGCGTATTTTCATCTCTTGATAAAGTAAACTCTTGCATAGCCTGCCAACAGCTTTCATAGTCTTGCACACCTAATCTTTTTAACTTAATACTCATAGCTGTTTACTTTATCAATAAAGCAATTAAGTTCTTGCTTCTGCTCAATAAGATGACTTTGAATCATAGGTAACTCAGGACATAAAGACATAATACTCGCTGCAAAAATTCCCGTACCTAAACTATCCTGCTCAATATCGCCTTGCCACTGCTTACAATTTTTAACACCGCAACTTGGAGACTTATCCTTTAAAATAAAACCCGATAACGGGTATTTAGCAACAAAGCTCCGTGCATAATCTTGCATTTTATTAGTCAGGTCAAGCACTGGAGTTGCACTCGTTAGCATGCGTACTGAATTACCTTGCAGATGTAATGACACTTTATCTCTAGGAACAGCTAAACCTATTTCAACTTCAGGACATACCGCTAACAAGTCAAAATACTCAGCTAATGATTTAACAATAGAATTTTCTTGATGCTTTCCATCATAGCGAACTCGTTGCCCTAATAAACAGGCACTGACAGCAACAATTTTCTTTTGTGTCATAGCAAACAATAATTACAATGACATCAACACTTCAGGGCAAGCGGTTAAGTCCATATAAATCGCATCTAACTGAGCTTTACTTTGTGCTTCTATAGTCACAGTGACAGAAATAAATTTCCCACCATTACTCTCACGAGTTTTAACTGAACCCTCCCCCAAATCATCAACATGACGACGAACAATCTCAACAACAATCGCATCAATATTAGGAATGTTTTTCCCCATTGCCTTAATAGGGAACTGGCAAGGGAATTCAAAGGCGGTATCGTGCTCTAACTCAGTCATGAGAATTCTCGCTTATAGGCTTGATAAAGTGTTTGCATTGCCTGCCAAACAGGTCCAACTTGACCATCACCTACCGGCTCATGGTCTAAAATAGTAACAGGTAAAATTTCACGAGTAGAACTTGTTAGCCAAATCTCACTAGCTTGCTGTAAAGCATCTAAAGAAATAACATCCTCTTCAATACTTATGTTGTTTGCTTTTGCTAAATTTATAATCACGTCTCGAGTAATACCTGGCAAGATTTCATGACTGTTGGGTGGCGTAATTAACACTCCGTCAATCACAACAAATACATTGCTTGCAGCACCTTCAGTTGCATAACCGTCTTTAATTAAAATAGCTTCTGCACTGCCCTCATCAATAGCACTTTGGCGCAATAAAACATTCGCTAATAAAGTAGTTGCTTTAATATTACAGAGTTGCCAGCGCACATCATCTAATGTAACTGCTTGTACACCTTGCTCACATTCAAAGGAAGCAATTGGATTACACATTGCAAAAACAGTCGGCGTACAACTTAAAGGAAAACCATGGTCTCGTTTATCTGCTACACCACGAGTGATTTGTAAATAAATATACTGCGCATCCCCTTCCACCATTAAAGGCTGAAAAATCTCCAGCAACTCATCTTTGCTATATGTGACACCTATGCGTACCGCTTTTAAGCCCGTATTTAAGCGCTGTAAATGCTCTTCAAAACAAAACAAATTCCCAGAATAAACGGGGATGACCTCATAAATACTATCGCCAAATAAAAAACCACGGTCTAAAACGGAAACCTTTGCTTCAGATAAAGGCAAATAATCTCCATTCAAATAAATCTTTTTATCTTGCATAATTTTATTTTATTAGCATTAAAGCTGAATCGTAAGCGCGCTGTAAAAAGCTACCCTTTTCAACGCCATTCAATGCAACTAGAGGCTTAGAAGTAATGATTTTATCTCGCAACATAACATTAACCGAACCTAAATGACTACCAGGTTCAATGGGTGCCAAAAGCTTAAAATCTACATTAGTCGTTGCTTTCATTTCCTTATAATGACGCCTTGAAATAGTCACATATAAATCTTCAGCTAAACCCAACTCCACAACATCACTCGCCCCTTTCCAAACTCGGCCTGTCGTTAAAACTGTATTTGCATCATAAAGTTTATGAGTTTCAAAAAATCGAAAACCATAACTTAATAATGCCTGACTCTCATTAGCCCGCGCACTTTTGCTTTTTGTTCCTAAAACCACAGAGATTAGACGCATATCTTGTTTCTTTGCTGAAGCAATCAAACAGTAACCTGCTGCTTCAGTATGCCCCGTTTTCACTCCATCAACTGAATCATCACGCCACAATAAAGTATTACGATTCTTTTGGGTAATATTATTAAAGGTAAATGACTTCTCAGCATCCCAACGATAGTATTCTGGAAATTCACGGATAAGAGCCTTGGTTAAAACAGATAAATCACGCGCAGTACTGTAATGCTCCCCCGGCGCAGGTAAACCCGTCGCATTAACAAAATGCGAACTACTCATTCCTAAGCGCTGAGCTTGTTGGTTCATCATTTCTGCAAAAGTTCGCTCATCCCCAGCAATATGTTCAGCAATGGCAACACTGGCATCATTTCCAGATTGAATCACAATACCTTTTAATAAGTCCTCAACCTTTACTTGCTTATTAACCTCAATAAACATTTTAGAACCAGGCGTTCGCCATGCTTTTTCACTGACGGTAACCATTTCATCAAGACTTAATCGGTTATTTTTCAGCTCACGAAAAGCAATATACGTCGTCATGATTTTAGTCAAACTTGCAGGTGGCAAGACTTGATCTGAATCTTTTTCAGCGAGAACTCGTCCACTACTCGCATCTAATAAAATATAACTACTTGCTGCTATTTGCGGCGGTGCAGGAATAAGAATTTCACTTTCTGCATAACTTTGTGTAAATGACATTAGAGAAAAAGCCATTAACGCTATTTTCAATGACAATTGATTGAGGATTCGCATTTTTAAAAACATAATCTGGGAACTTAAATAATGAGGGAAATCGCCTTACATTAAACGACTGATTAAAATTTAATCACTAAAGGAGGTCTATGACTACAAACAAAAGTTTACAATAACTTACTCCGAAATAAAGTGGCTTTTATGCACACCAATATTTTTTATTTTTATAGTAATATCATCAGCCTCTTCAACTGATGATACAGGGCCTACTTGAACTTTATAAACAGACCCACCTGCAACTTTAACACGGACAACGCGACTGGTTGTTATACGTAACTCCGCAAAGCGTTGCTGTAGGTTTAACGCATTTTCTTTTGCGCCAAAAGCACCAATTTGTATATAAATTTTTTGCGCTGAAACTGCATGGGTATTGTTCAAATTAGTCTCTGGAAAGACGGCTACCACTTCAACAAAACCAGTACCAGATTTCTCTAAGCCTAATTTAACCGCAGCGGCATAAGATAAATCAATAATCCTATGCTCATGAAATGGTCCCCGATCATTGACTCTAACAACAATAGACTTTTGGCTATCTAAATGAGTAACACGTACATAACTAGGGATAGGTAAAGTTTTATGTGCCGCTGTCATTGCAAACATATCGTACTCTTCCCCTGTCGCCGTCTTATGTTGATGAAATTTAGTCCCGTACCAAGACGCAATACCTTTTTTTACATAACCTTTATTTGTCGCTAACACTTTATACGGCTTTCCAAGTACAGTGTAAGTCGGTGGGTTTACTGAGGGCGACCAAGGCTCAAACTGAGGCACGGCATCAGGAATTGCATTAATATCAACTGAAACTTCACTAGGCCGGCCATCGGTAATTTTAATAGGCTGTTCAATCACTTTTTCCTGAGCACAGCCCAGCAAACAACAAAAACTAAATAACAATAGCAACCTACTCATGATTAGCGACCAAATATTGCTGCTTAATTTTTTCACTTAATTGAAATACAGCCATTGCATATAAAGCACTATGGTTGTAACGCGTAATCACATAAAAATTTTCTAAACCTATCCATAAATCATTAGCTGACTCTTGCTCAAAACTTAATAATTTAGCCATTGCTAACTTATCAACTTGCCTGGGCACTTGAACCCCTAATTTTATTAATTTCTGTAGCGAAAAATCTGGCTTTAAACCCTTAGTTAAAGCTAATCTATAAAGACCGCCATCAACGTGTACTGGGAATGCAATATCTTTCCCTGTTTGCCATTTATGCTTGGAAAAATAATTAGCAACACTGGCAATTGCATCCGCTGGATTATTCCAAATATCTCGCTTAGCATCCCCCTCATAATCAGCCGCATAATGACGGTAGCTACTTGGCATAAACTGAGGCATGCCCATAGCACCCGCATAAGAACCCACTGGCTCTAAAGGGCTTATTTTCTGTTCACGACATAATATTAAAAAATGTTCTAGCTCACTTAAAAAGAATTTACTACGTTTTGGGTATGCAAAGCCTAAAGTCGACAAAGCATCGATAACTCTATAGCCACCCGTGCGTTCACCATATAAAGTTTCCACACCAATAATCGCAACAATAATTTCTTCAGGCACACCGTAACGTTGCGCTGTATTTTTTAAGCTCGCTTGATTAGTTGCCCAGAATTTAACGCCTCCTTGGATACGAGAGTCACGCATAAAAATTTTTCTATATTTATACCAAGGCATGCCCTCTGCTGGGCGTGTCATTGCTTTAATAATGTTTTGTTTCTCTTCAACCTTATGAAATAACCCAGTTAATTCAGCAGCATTGAACTCATGCTGAGTCACCATTTTATTAATAAACTTATTAACAGCCGCTTGATCCTCGATACCTGCCCTTACAACTGAACTCATTACAAGAAGAATTGAAAAAAGAACGATCGTTAATAATTTATTCATAATTTTTTACTGTTACAGAAACAAATAAAGGCATCCCCTCCCCCTAATTTAAATAGGCTCAGAGAGGGTGCCTTATATAGAAGCTTACTTTTTATCTTTCTTTACATACAAATCGGTAATGGTTCCCGTTACCATCTCTGCAGCAAAAGCAAAGGTCTCTGACAAAGTTGGATGTGCATGAATCGTTAAGCCGACATCTTCTGCATCAGCGCCCATCTCTAGCGCCAAAACTGCTTCTGCTACTAATTCGCCCGCATTTGGGCCCACCATTCCTGCACCTAAAATACGTCCTGTTTCAGGATCACATAACATTTTAGTTAAGCCCTCGTTACGGCTCAAGCTTAATGAACGGCCACTTGCTGCCCAAGGGAATGCACCTTTATCATAAGCAATACCTTGTTTTTTAGCCTCAATTTCGGTTAAACCCATCCATGCAATTTCGGGATCGGTATAAGCAACCGAAGGAATAGTCAAAGCATCAAACCCTGATTTATGCCCCGCAATCACTTCCGCAGCAATCTTACCTTCGTAAACGGCTTTATGTGCCAACATCGGCTGACCGACAATATCACCAATGGCATAGATATGTGGAATATTCGTTGTTTGCTGTTTATCAACGGGAATAAAACCCCATTCATCAACCTGAACACCCGCTGTATTAGCACCAATCAATGGCCCATTAGGCTTACGCCCTACAGCAACTAAAACTTTATCAAATAACTCTGGCTCAGGCGCTTTATCACCACCAAAAGTAACTAATAGCCCCTCATCCTGAGCAACAATACTTTCTACCTTAGTTTTTAACCAAATATTTTTATATTGTTTTTTAATATGTCGATGTAATGGGGTCACTAAATCTTTATCACAGCCAGGGATAATTTGATCCATTAATTCCACGACACTGATTTCGGAGCCCATCGCATGATAAACCGTCGCCATCTCTAAGCCAATAATACCACCGCCGACAACTAATAGTTTTTTAGGAATATCACTAATTTCTAGTGCATCCGTAGAATCCATTAAACGTGGATCATCATTTGGGAAGGGAGGTATTTTTGTCGCTGTTGACCCTGCCGCAATAATGGCATTATCAAACGTAATTTGCTGAGTACCTGCATCACCCACTACTTCAAGTGCATTTGCTGACGTGAACTTTCCTAGCCCTTGTACAACAGTAACTTTACGTTGCTTCGCTAATTTAGCCAAACCACCGTTAAGTGATTTAGTGACACTTTCTTTCCAGCCTCTGATCTTATCTAGATCAAATTCTGGCTTACCAAAACTTAAACCATGCTTCTCGAAATGCTCAGCCTCATGAACTAATTGAGCAACATGAAGTAAAGCCTTAGACGGGATACAACCCACATTTAAACAAACACCGCCTAATACTGGGTATTTTTCAACTAAAACTACTTGCTTACCTAAATCAGCAGCACGAAATGCTGCGGTATAACCACCAGGGCCACCACCAAGCACTACAACTTCTGCGTGTATAACATCTGTCATTTTAATTGCCCCGGCTACAGTAATAAACGACGAATATCGCCTAAGTATTTAATCAATGTCGACATAAAGCGCGCACCTTCAGCACCATCAATCACGCGATGATCATAAGTTAAATCGAGAGGTAGCATTAACTTAGGTTCAAATTCCGTACCATTCCATACAGGCTTCATTTCTGAACGTGTCACCCCTAAAATAGCGACTTCAGGTGCATTAACGATGGGAGTAAATGATTTACCACCAATACCACCCAAACTAGAAATAGTAATACAACCACCACTCATATCTGCTGGCAATAACTTACCTTCTCTCGCTTTCTCACTTAAACCATTTAAATCACGAGTTAATTCAGCAATGCCTTTTTTATCCACATCTTTTAATACGGGAACCACTAAACCATTCGGTGTATCGACGGCAATCCCTACATTAAAGTATTTTTTCAAGATTAAAGACTCACCATCCACTGATAATGAACTATTAACACTTGGGAATTGCTGCATTGCTGCGACTAAGGCTTTAACAATAAAGATTAAACCTGTTACTTTAATGTCAGAAGATTTATCTGAGTTTAACGCCTTACGAAAAGCTTCCATCTCCGTAATATCCGCTTCATCATGATAAGTGACTAGTGGTAAATTCAACCAAACACGACTTAGGTTTTTACCTGTTAAGCGTTTTATTTTACTTAATTTCTGTTCTTCAACTTCACCAAATTTACTAAAATCAACAGCTGGAATAGGCGGTATACCTACTCCACCTTGAGCGACACCCGTATTACCCGATGCCATCACTTGTTTGACAAAGTTTTTCACATCATCCTTTAAGATGCGACCTTTACGACCACTGCCCTGAGTAATTTGGTGAACATCGACCCCTAACTCACGTGCAAATAAACGCACACCTGGTGTCGCATGTGCTGATTTACCTGTTGTATTAGTACTCACAACAGATGTACCAGAACTCACTGGTGCTGGCTTTTTCACTTCCGCTGCAACTGCTGTTTGAGTTGGTACTTCTATTTTACTGGGCTGTACAACAGGAGCAGAACCCACTTGAACTTCTAGGCTAATAACCAATGAACCTTCATTAACTTTATCGCCCACTTTAACAAACACATCTTTCACTATACCAGCGTCTGTAGAAGGTAGATCCATGCTTGCTTTATCCGTCTCTAAAACAGCTAAAGTTTGTTCCGCATCCACGCTATCCCCGGTCTGAATTAAAACCTCAATAACATCGATATCATGCACATCCCCCACATCGGGAACCTTAATTTCGATAACACTAGTCGTAGATGTGACAGCAACACTTTCACCTTTTGGTGCCGGCTGCTCCTTAACTTCTAACTTAGTTTCTTCTATTTGTTCTTCAACTACTGCTTCACTAGTACTTGCTTCAATAGTAATAACCAAAGAGCCTTCATTAACCTTATCGCCCACACTGAGGTGAACTTGCTTAACAATGCCTGTTGCAGTAGAAGGTAAATCCATACTTGCTTTATCAGTTTCTAAAACAGCAACGGTTTGCTCTACTGCAACCACATCACCGACTTGAACTAGGACCTCAATGACATCAATATCATGCACATCACCGACATCTGGTACTTTCATTTCTGTTAATAGCGTCATAATTTATTCTTCTGTTAAATTAACCAAGGCGCAATGACTTCCGCATTTATATTATATTTCTTAATCGCTTCATCTATTTTCGCAGCGTCAAAGTCACCTTTATCCGCTAAGCTTTTCAATGCAGCAATAACAACGTGATACCGGTCTACTTCAAAAAAGCTACGTAATTTTTCACGCGTATCAGAGCGACCAAAACCATCAGTACCCAATACTGTATAAGATGAACCTATGTAAGCACGAATTTGCTCAGCATAAGCACGAATATAATCCGTTGCTGCAATGACAGGAATATCGTTTTTAGACAAACACTTCTCAACATGAGAAACTCGCGCTTTTGCCGTTGGATGTAAACGATTCCAACGCTCACAAGATTGTCCATCACGAGCCAACTCAGTAAAACTAGTACAACTAAATAAATCTGCTTCAACGCCCCAATCATCACGAAGTAATGTTGCTGCTTCTACAACTTCACAAAAAATGGTTCCAGAACCTAACAATTGAACTTTAGGTGCTTTTTTACGACTAATACCTGATTGAAATAAGTACATGCCTTTTAAGATATCCGCCTCAGTACCTTCCGGCATAGGTGGCATATCGTAGTTTTCATTCATCACGGTAATGTAATAAAACACATCTTCTTGCTCTACATACATACGACGTAAACCATCCTGAATAATAACGGCTAATTCATAGGCATAAGTAGGATCGTACGAAATACAGTTTGGTACGGTTGCTGACATTAAATGACTGTGGCCATCTTCATGCTGTAAACCTTCACCGTTTAGGGTTGTACGTCCTGCAGTACCGCCTAATAAAAATCCACGAGTACGTTGATCAGCAGCAGCCCAAATTAAATCACCGACACGCTGAAAACCAAACATGGAGTAATAGATAAAGAATGGAATCATCGGTACACCATGCGTTGAATAAGCTGTACCTGCTGCTATCCAATCACATAAACCGCCTGCTTCATTAATTCCTTCTTGCAATACTTGACCTTGCTTATCTTCCTTGTAGTACATCAACTGCTCCGCATCCTGCGGTGTATATAATTGCCCTACTTGAGACCAAATCCCTAACTGACGGAACATCCCTTCCATTCCGAAAGTACGCGACTCATCTGGAACAATAGGTACAATGCGTTTGCCAATTTGCTTATCTTTAACAAGCGTATTTAAAATTCTAACAAATGCCATGGTTGTTGAAATACCATGTCCAGCTTTAGTACCATCTAGCATTGCTTGGAATGCACTCAACTCAGGTATTTTTAACGCTTCAGCTTTTTGCTGACGAGCAGGAATATAACCGCCTAAATCTGCACGGCGTTGCTCCATATATTTTTGTTCTTCTGAGCCCTCAGGGAACTTCAAATAAGGTAAGTTTGAAATTTCATCATCTTTAACAGGTAACTGCCAACGATCACGAATATTACTAATCGACTCCAAGCTCATTTTTTTCTGTTGGTGACTGGTGTTTTGTGCCTCACCAGAATCTCCCATACCGTAACCTTTAATCGTTTTCGCTAAAATAACGCTCGGTTGGCCACCATGCTTAACCGCTGCATTATAAGCAGAGAAAACTTTAATGGGGTCATGACCACCACGGTTTAATCTCCAAATATCCTGATCTGTGTAATCTTTAACTAATGCATCAAGTTCTGGTGTATTAAAGAAAAACTCACGAACATAAGCACCATCTTTTGATTTAAAGTTTTGATAGTCTCCATCCACACACTCCATCATGCGCTTCATTATTAAGCCTTCTTTATCTTTGGCTAATAATGCATCCCAATGCCGACCCCAAATAACTTTAATAACATTCCAACCAGCGCCTCGGAAACTAGCTTCTAATTCTTGGATAATTTTTCCATTACCACGCACCGGACCATCTAAACGCTGTAGGTTACAGTTAACCACAAAAATTAGATTATCTAATTTTTCACGCCCAGCCATAGTGATTGCACCCAGCGTTTCAGGCTCATCCGTTTCACCATCACCTAAGAATGCCCAAACTTTACGATTTTCTGTTTCAGCTAAGCCACGACCTTGCATATAGCGCATAAAACGAGCTTGGTAAATCGCCATAATGGGACCTAAGCCCATTGATACTGTTGGAAATTGCCAAAAATCAGGCATTAACCAAGGATGTGGATAGGAAGACAGACCATTGCCACCTACTTCTTGGCGAAATTGATCCATTTTTTCTTCAGTAAATCGCCCTTGCATATAAGCACGAGCATAATCACCAGGACAAGAATGGCCTTGTACAAAAACCATATCTGCACCACGCTTATCCGTCGCGGCATGCCAAAAATGGTTATGACCTATATCGTATAATGTTGCGGCAGAAGCAAAGCTGGCAATATGCCCGCCCACATTAGTCTCTTTATTAGCCCTTAATACCATCATCATGGCATTCCAACGCACATAAGAACGAATTTTTCGCTCGATGGTTGTCATTCCAGGGTAATTAGGCTGTAGCTCAACAGGGATCGTATTAACGTAAGCGGTATTTGCACTAAATGGAATGTTTGTGCCTGACTGCCTTGCCTGATCGACCAGTTGTTCTATTATAAAGTTAACCCTTTCACTACCTTCCTGCTCATGGATAGCTTCTAACGCTTCTAACCATTCTTGCGTTTCTGCCGGGTCAATATCAATCTGATCTAACTTATTGGCATTCAAACCATTACTCATTCGATACTCCTACTACTTATGTATAGCACTTTACTTATCAAGCCTCACTGTAGTGAGTTACTAATAAATAAAATTAAGAAAGGACATTAACAAAGAGAAATGATCAATCTTCCTTTGTCCATGTCCTTGAACATTATTACTTTTTAAAAACTTTGGGAACTGTACTCACCCAATCGGCAATAACTATCTTAGTTATCGCTTAGCGTTTGCAACTGCAACTCGCGCAAGCTCTGTTACTTGAGCCCAGTCTTTATTTTTAACGGCATCAACAGGCGCTAACCAAGAACCACCGACACAAGCTACATTTTTCAATGCAAGGTAGTCATTATAGTTCTCAGGTGAAATACCTCCTGTTGGGCAAAAAGTAATTTGCGGAATTGGACCTGCAATACCTTTTAACATTGGAATTCCACCCGCAGCTGCTGCTGGGAAAAATTTAAAATGATCTAAACCGTATTCCATACCGAGCATCAGTTCTGAAACACTAGAAATACCGGGGATTAATGCAATTTCACTTTTATTTGCCGCTTCTAATAACGTGGGTGTTAAGCCAGGGCTAATTGCAAAAACAGCACCGGCATCAGCGACTGCTTTCAATTCTTCCGGCGTAGTAATAGTACCTGCGCCTACAATGGCACCTTCAACTTCTTGGCTAATAGCACGAATCGCATCCATTGCTGCTGCAGTACGTAATGTGATTTCTAATACATTAATACCACCCGCCATTAGTGCTCTCGCCAAAGGCACTGCGTCTGTCGCATCCTGAATAACCATAACAGGCATAACAGGTGATGCATTTAAAACTTCAGAAGGTTGAATTTTCCAGTTATTAATTGTCATATTATTAATTTGTTTAAGTTTTTAAGAGAAATCGAGGCGTTTATTTTTTAACGCGGCAATAAAGGTTTTCTTCATCAAATAAGTTAGAAGCTCCTGTTTCAGCAGAAGAGGCTCCCATGCGGAAAGCACCAAACATTTCACGGCCCATTCCCCAATGGTGATCTTTTGCACTATTAGGCGCTGGTTTGCGTGCTTCAAATTCAGCCGCATCAACTTCAGCACCCACCTCACCCGTTTGCGTATTTAAAGAAATCATATCGCCATCAAGCACTTTAGCAAGAGGGCCACCGTCTTCACACTCGGGACACATATGAATAGCTGAAGGCACTTTACCTGATGCTCCTGACATACGTCCATCAGTGACAATCGCAACCTTAAAGCCTCTATCCTGTAGAGACCCTAATAATGGTGTTAATTTATGTAACTCAGGCATTCCATTTGATTTTGGCCCTTGAAAGCGCAATACAATAATGAAGTCACGCTCTAATTCTTTATTATGGAAGGCGGTTACTACATCATTTTGATCATCAAAAACTAATGCTGGCGCTCTAACCACTTGGTGCTCTTCAGCAACAGCAGATACTTTAGAAATGCCACGGCCTAAATTACCATGCATAACATGTAACCCACCGCTAGGTGCAAAAGGTTTTTCTAATGAACCGATAACTTCAGTATCTAATGAAGCTGCCGGACCTTCTTGCCAAATGAGCTTATCAGCAATAATCTTAGGCTCTTGCGAGTAGCTTGCCATGCCGCGTTCGTTAGCAACAGTTAGTACATCATTATGTAAAAATCCACCTTTTAATAACTCAGCGATTAACACACCCATTCCACCCGCTGCTTGGAAATGATTAATATCTGCCTGGCCATTTGGATAAACACGCGTTAATAATGGCACTGCATGAGATAACTCATTAAAGTCATCCCAGTTAACTTCAATACCAGCCGCACGAGCAATCGCAACAATATGCATCGTGTGGTTTGTTGAACCACCGGTTGCTAACAATCCCACAATTGAATTCACAATCGCTTTTTCATCAATCACTCGACCTAAAGGACGGTAATCATCACCTAAAGCAGTGAATTTCAAGACCTGTCTAGCTGCCTCTTTAGTTAGTTCATCACGTAATGGTGTATATGGGTTAATGAATGAGCTACCAGGAAGGTGTAAGCCCATGATCTCAACCATCATTTGGTTACTATTCGCTGTACCATAGAAAGTACAAGTCCCTGCGCTATGGTAAGACTTTGATTCTGATTCTAATAGTTCTTTACGGCCAATTTTACCTTCTGCATATAGCTGGCGTGTTTGTGCTTTTTCTTTATTCGTAATACCACTGGTCATTGGCCCTGAAGGAACAAATACCGCAGGTAAATGCCCGTAACTTAAAGCACCTAACAATAAACCAGGCACAATCTTGTCACATACGCCTAAATATAAGCCGCCATCAAACATATTATGACTTAAGCCAATCGCGGTAGACATTGCGATGACATCACGACTGAATAAAGACAGCTCCATACCCGGCTGACCTTGCGTCACACCGTCGCACATTGCAGGAACACCGCCAGCAAACTGTGCAATACCGCCAGCCTCTCTAATGGCTTTTTTAATTAAAGCGGGAGAATCTTTATACGGTTCATGCGCGGATAACATATCGTTATAAGAAGAAATAATAGCAATATTTGCCTTCTTTTCACCCGTTAAATCCGCTTTTTCACCTGCACTACAGGCAGCAAAACCATGCGCTAAATTACCACAAGCGAGAGTCGATCGGTGTGGTCCCTGCTCTGCAGCTTTATCAATATGTTTTAAATAAAGTGTACGCACAACATGGCTGCGCTCAATGATTCGCTGAGTGACTTTTTCTACTACTGAATGCATATTATTATCTTCCTATAAAGTTACTATAAAGTAACAAATAAACTATATTCTTGAGCTTAATTCGCGCCATTATACAGCAACACGAGGCGAACAAAAAACACAGCCTTTAAGTCTCTGTTTAAATTATCATTCTTCCCACTTACGACCGTCTCTAGCCAACAAAGTTGCAGCCTCTTCTGGCCCCCACGAGCCTGCAGCATACGATTTTGGTGCATCTTGAGTTTCTTGCCATGCATTTTGTATAGAATCTACCCAAGTCCAAGCTTGCTCGATTTCTTCACGACTAATAAATAAAGTTGAATTGCCACGCATCGCTTCCAATAAAAGACGCTCATAAGCATCAACCAAATGACTCCCTTTAAAGGCTTCAGAAAAACTTAAATCTAATTTAGTTCCTTGAACCTTAATATGCTCATCAATACCTGGAACTTTATTTAAAATTTCTACATCAACCCCTTCATCAGGTTGCAAACGAATACTTAATTTATTTGCAGGCAAGCTCTCAAAACTGTCTTTAAAAATATTATGCGGCAACGCTTTGAACTGAATGATAATTTCAGACTGTTTTGCAGGCATCCGTTTACCAGTACGCAAATAAAATGGCACACCCGCCCAACGCCAATTATCAATATCGACTCTTACTGCAACAAAAGTTTCAGCACCACTTTCTGTATTGGCCCCTTCTTCCTCTGTATACCCAGGCACACTCTTACCTTTTATTTCTCCAGCTGCATACTGACCACGCACTGTTTTTTCAGTCACATTATCTGCGGTAATAGGGCGTAAGTCCTTTAAAACTTTGATCTTTTCATAATGAATACTTTCAGCCTCCAAATTTACCGGTGGCTCCATGGCAATAAACGTCAAAATCTGTAATAAATGATTTTGCATCATATCACGCGTCTGACCTGACTGATCAAAATAGCCCCAGCGGCCTTCAATACCGATTTCTTCAGCGACTGTGATTTGAATATGATCAATCGTATTATGATCCCAATTAGTAATAAACAAGGAATTAGCAAAGCGTAATGCCAATAAATTCAGCACGGTTTCCTTACCCAAGTAATGATCAATGCGGCAAATTTGATCACCCGTAAAAACCTCAGCAACGGCATCATTTATTTCTTTTGAAGAAGCCAGGTCATAGCCAATAGGCTTTTCCATCACCATGCGCGACTCTTTGTCTAACGCACCTGATAATTTCAAACCCTGACAAATATCTTTAAATAAAAAAGGGGGTACAGAAAAATAATTGATCATTCTCCGCTTACCTTTATCAACAACATCATTCAGCTGTTTATATTCATTAGGCTGAGTTAGATCCATTTGCAAATAACTCAAACGCGCAGAAAAACGTTCCCAGACGGATTGCACTCGCTCTTCTTTTAAAAATTTATCTAAGCAAGTGTTAGCCGCTTTCAGCAATAAATTACCTTCATCAGAAAAACGGTCCACACCAACAATTTTAGTATCCGCCTCTAATAAACCTGCCTTATCTAATTGGTACAAACACAGTAGTAATTTACGCGTAGATAAATCACCTAATGCACCAAAAATTACAAGGTCACATGCTTTTTTATTATTCATTATTCTTACATTATCAATTAAATGGCTATCAACTTAATACCCAGTTTTTGTAACAAGGGTTGTCACAAAAACATTAATACCTGCCTTATAGCGCTCTTGCTCTTAGAAATGCCTGCTCAGATAAAGCACTCCATTGTGATACCTGCCCTCTAAACTGATTAAAAGACTGATAAATTTTCTGTGCCATAGGGTCTTTTTTAGCAACCTCCTGAACCACTTCATCAGACAGTTGCTTTAATTTTATCAACACATCATCAGGTAGCGGCATTAACTTAACACCATGCTTATTAACTAAAGTATCCAAAGCCTGATTATTACGTGCCGTGTATTCAGAGATCATATCCATATTCACAGCTTTACAAGCTGCCATCACAATTTGCTGCAAATCATCTGGCAAATCATTAAATGCTTGCTTGTTAATCATCGCTTCCATCGTAGAACCCGGCTCATGCCAGCCTGGATAATAATAAAATTTAGCCACCTTATGGAAACCAAAAGCTAAATCATTATAAGGGCCGACCCATTCAGTCGCATCAATAGCACCCGATTGTAAGGAAGTAAATAATTCACCCCCAGGAATATTAACAGTCGCTCCGCCTGCTCTACGCAAAACCTCGCCACCTAAACCGGGGATACGCATTTTTAAACCTTTTAAATCCTCAACTGTTTTAATCTCTCGATTAAACCAACCCGCCATTTGTACGCCTGAATTACCCGCAGCGGCTGGAATTAAATTAAATGGCTCATATAATTCACGCCATAACTCCATACCGCCACCATAATACAGCCAAGCATTCATTTCTTGAGCGGTCAAACCAAACGGAACGGCAGAAAAAAACTGAGTAGCCTCAGACTTTCCTTTCCAATAATAAGCACCTGAATGCCCCATCTGTGCTGTTCCTTTAGAAACCGCATCAAACACTTCAAACGCAGGAACCAATTCATTTGCGCCGTAGACCTTTACCTTCATACGGCCGCCGCTCATTTCATTAATCATTTTTGCTAATAAATTAGCACCTGCACCTAAGCCAGGAAAATTCTTTGGCCACGCAGTAACCATTTTCCATTTAATCTTAGATTTAGCATGAACAACATTAGGAACAAGCACTGCACTCCCTGCAGCAAAAGCCCCTACACCTGCTTTATTAATAAAATCACGTCTTTTCATATTCGACCACCTAATTATTAAGTGGCGTTATTCTACCTGAATCACAACGCTTTATACATCGCCTAGGTTTCCTAAGCTGGCATCAATAAGAATTACACTCCATTTCATAGCTATCCGCTTGAGCCTAGAAAAATCATCTAACGACCCTCCATAAATGATTACTTAAATCAGTGTATATTCTTGGCAAACCTTTACTATCTCTATTTTTTCTAATTTTTCTTGAGTCAATTCGCAGAAAAAACCTTTAGAAACCTTAGTGAAATTTTTACAAGCATTACAAACACCAAATGAATTTGAGCCATTCGCTTTTTGCAAAGCTATCAACGCGTTAACAAATAACAAGCCGTTATCATTCAAAGCTAAATTAGCTGCCAACAAAGAGCGCACTTTAAAAAATAGCTCCGTTGGCTTTGCTTTAACCAATACTCTGCTACCTTCCGCTAATAATAAAATATGAAAAACGCGCTTATCTTGAAGGTCCTGCTGTTTTTCAATCCAGCCCTTTTTTTCAAGCATAATAAGCGTCTGAGAAACAGTACCGCGCGTCATTCCTAGGTAATTTGCAATTGCTGCTGGAGTATCACTGTATTTATTACAAAATGACAAATATTCTAAAACCTGAAAGTGTACCAACTGTAATTTTAATACCGTACAGCGTTTACGCTCCTCAGAGCGAATTAAAGCAGCAATCGATTCTATAATTTCAAAGGCATTGGCTTTGTTAATAGAATTAATTTGACTACCGCTCCCTGCCTTAAACGGTTGAATTTTAGTAGCTTTTTGTAAAGCATTTAATACCACAACAAAATTATTTTTTTTCACTGGAGCAGAGAGTTGCGCAGAAAAAATATCATTGGCTCTAGTTAATAATTCCGATGTACGTGCTTTCTTTAAAATGTCGAGACCAGGCGGGAGTAACTGAACGTGAACAATACGCTTATCTATTTCATCGTTATTTTTTTCAATATAGCCTTTTTTTTCTAGAACAATTAAAGATTGGGAAACCGTTCCCCGAGTCATACCAAAATAAGTGGCTGTCGCAGCGGGAGTGTCCGTATATTGATTTGATTGAGATAAATAATCTAATACCTCAAAATGAACAAGCGATATTTTAAGCTGAGTACACTTTTTCCGTTGCTCAGCACGAATTAAAGCGGCCATAAACTGCACAAGCTCAAAGATATCTATTTGGTTTATATTGTTTTTACTTTGCAAAGCACTTAAAGAGGTTACGTGATGATTAAAAAACAGTTTATCATGAAACTTTTTTAATCCACTGAACCATCAAAACACAACGCACTTTCTATTTAATCTCAACTTCTTTACTGACTACCCCCTATAAGGCATAGATATCTACACAAGTCCTAAAGCCTTCTCCAGAGGGGAAATCAAAATAACTAACTGATGTTACGCAAAAGTATGAAAGCGTATATTATGCTTTTCCATGTCTCTTGTTGTATTTCCTTAACATTCAATGGCTGTGTAACATCAGTGATTAATAGCTAAGTGGGATTTCAAAAAACCTGTAGCCCGTATGCAGCTTGCGCAATACGGGATTTCGATGCGCTGAATTTTCCGTATTCCGTACCTCCATACGGGCTACGGTTCTGGTGCTACGCGCTCCTTATTGTATTTCATGGGAGTGAAAGCATTCAATTGCTGCATAACATCAGTTAAGTTATACCACTTCCAATAAGCTTTTATTTTAAACTCCTCACCTTATCCTGCTCTAGCAGGCGAAAGAATAGCAAGCGAATTTATTGGGATTGGTATTACTTATGCTTACCTCATTAGCGTTATTTTTTTATCACTACCCTTTCCCTGGAAGCATCCCTACCGTTCCTGGTTTAATTCGTTTACAAGTCACGACAACGTCCTGAATAAAGCATACTTGCAACTCTTCATTTTTAGTACATTCATTACAAACCGTCACACCTCTGCTTTTTACCTCTTCAACATGCCACCCATACCCTTGAGTTTGACAGAATTTCTTTGTATATCTTTTAATTTTATATGGCTTCTCAGCAGATTTTTTAGCATTAGTTAATGATTCACATTTTGCAGTAGGAATCGTATTTGCCATTAGGTCTCGGTAAATATATTCAGTTGCAAAAGATGACTCAACAAAAAATAAAGTAATGAGTAATGCAAAGTACATACTAGATTTCATATTTTTTCCTTATTATTATTTTTTTACACTCAAACAAGCAGTAAATTTCAGTTCAATACTCGAATATTCATCAACCTCTGCTCTTCATCTAACTGTGCTTTTATAGGCGCAAATTTATCTTCCTCACTACTTTTAACTGCCAAAAGTACACTAACTGAAATAACTGCAACTAATGCAATATATAAAATAGAGTTATCGTTCTCTGTCACTTCATTACTCATCTTTCACCTCTTGTTAAAATAATATCGAATCGATACTATAATAAAAAGACTTTGCTTTTGTCAAATAATATCGACTCGCTACTTATTTGACTAATCATTTCCAATAAAATAATATACCCACCAACCTTTACTACTTAAGCCTATTTTGTAACCCATGCATAAATATAGTGAATTAAACTTGCTTATGCTAAGCTTCATAAATATTTACGCACAATTTATAAAGTACAATAAAGCTATCAAACCACATTGATCCGCTGAGTTTATCTCAACAAATACCAACCCATTTTATTCACTCAGGCAACAGGCACTCTTAATGACAATAACAACTATAAATAAGTCCATTTTGGCCGCTAGTATCACCTTACTATTTAGCTCAGCAAACCTGATGGCTAAATCCGATAATCACAAAATGCACCAACTGTATCAAGATAACTGTGCCAGCTGTCACGGGTCAGACCACGGTGGTTATTTAGCCCCCGCTTTAAACTCAAGCACTCTAAAAGGTCGTAGCCCCACTGCTCTACGCTCTTTAATTATGACCGGTAGTTTTGAAACCTTAATGCCTCCATTCTATGGGCGTCTTTCAGATAACGAAATTCGTGATATGGTGAAGCATCTACAAAGTACACCAAAATTAGCCAACCCTGCTTTCACTATTAAAGATATGAAAGCTTCGTTAAAAGTCTACGTAAAAGATGAATCAAAACTTCCCAATAAACCCACCTTTAAAATCGATAGCATGGACGATATTATCGGGGTTGCCGCTCGTGGAAAATATGGTCGCGGTAACGGTTCAGAAGCTGTTTTTATTAATAGCAAAACACACCAGAAAATAGCTAGCGTTCCCACTGTCACAGCAGCACATATTATTGATTTCAGTCCTGCTAATGAACGCTGGGCTTATGTAAAAACAGATACTGCAGAAGTTTATAAAGTTGATTTATATACCATGCAAGCAGTACGAAGCATTAAAACTGGCTGGAATGGTCCAGGTATGGGGATTTCTCGTGATGGAAAATACCTAATGGCCGGCTCATTTGTACCCCATAATGCCGTTATTTTAGATGCTGAAACTTTAGAGCCATTAAAGCAATTTGAATTAGAAGGCATTGACCCTGATGGAAAAATGGTCAGCTCCGATTCAGGCATGATAATCGGTACGCCTTATGCGGATATTTTTGCCATTGCTTTAGAGAATGCAGGGCAAGTTTGGGTAGTCGATTTAAAAGACGGCTTTCCAGTCACTAAAATCAAAAATGTCGGCCGTCATTTACATGATGCTTTCTTAACTCATAAAGGCAAAAAACTAATGGTTGCCTCCTATGATGACAGTATCGTGACGGCGATTGATTTAGAAAAAAGAACCATTATTAAGAAGTTAAAAGCGGGCTGCGTGCCTCATGTGGGTGGCGGGGCTGCTGTAAAAGTGAATGGCCGTACTTTAGGTTTTGGGACTAATTTTGGTACCTGTGACAATAATACAGTGGTCAGTGTCTGGGATTTAGATGCAATGAAACTCGTTAAACAGATCCCTGTTTCTGGTGGCACAGAGTCTCCAGCGGCACATGCTAACGCGCCTTATGTGGCTGTAGATATTATTACTAAAGATAGACGCGCTCGCACCATTCAATTAATTGATAAAAAATCGCTCGAAGTTGTCAAGACATTAGATGTGGGTGGACATGCCTACTTTCCTGAATACAGCGCAGACGGTAGCTCTTTATATGTAAGTGCGGGTTATGCGGGTGACGAGGTTGTTGTTTACGATTCAATATCCTTGAAAAAAACAGGCTCAGTTAAAATGGAAAGCCCAGCGGGTATTTTCTCGCGTGGCCGTGTGAAATATATGACTCGTGGTTTATCACCTGATGAAATGGAGTAAGCGCCATGAAACTATTACCTTATATGCTAGCAACACTCTTAGCTTTCAGCTTTACGACTAGCAGTCAGGCTGCAAGTATTTATGCAGGCAAATCAAAAGCAGCCGCAGTTTGTTCACAATGTCACGGAGTTCGCTCTACGAGTGCTGAAGCGCCCTTTCCTCCCTTAGCCGGACGAGATGAAGAATATATGGAAACTGCACTCAAGCAATACCGCGATAAAACGCGCGTGTCCGATATTATGAATAATATTGCTGGATCTTTATCTGATAGAGACATTAATGATATCGCCTCTTATTACAGTCGCCTAAAGCCTTAATTAGCTTAACAATTTACGTAGGATGGGTAGAGCATTTTTTGCGAAACCCATCATTTCTCGTGATATTAGTGGCCTTCATTCTAGCTAGCCACTCCACAAAAAGTTAAGTGAAATACACATAAGTACTTATGCCTGACTTAAATCTCAATAAGTTTAACGTTTATTTAATCTTTTGCTTAATAAGCCCTAACTATGCTTTAGCTTTTGAACCACCCAAAGACAAGCAACTAGAATTACGCAACATGCTTAAACATGATTGCGGTTCTTGTCATGGTTTAACCCTAAAGGGTGGATTAGGCCCTTCATTATTAGCGAAAGATTTAGTCAATAAGTCGGATGAGTATTTATTAAGCACCATACAAAATGGCCGACCAGACACCGCAATGCCTCCTTGGAAACCTTTTATTAGCGAACCAGAAACTCGCTGGCTTATTCGTACATTACTCAGACAACATGACTAACAACAGAAAACTTTTCTCTGTATTATTTTTGATATTATTCAATCATTCAAGCTACGCTGAATTACGTGGCACAGGTGATTTAGGTGTCATCATAGAAAGAGAGCCTGCAGCAATACAAATCATTAATACAAGTAACAACAAAGCTTTAAGCCGAATTGCAAACTTAGGTGATTTATCTCATGCCTCGATCGTTTATTCACGAGATGCACGCTACGCCTTTATCTTTGGCCGTGACGGTGGTTTAACTAAAATTGACTTATTACAGGACAAAATAAGTAAGCGCATAATTCAAGCAGGCAACAGTATTGGTGGAGCTATTTCTCAAGATGGACAATTAATTGCTGTTTCCAATTATAGCCCAGGTGGAATCAAAGTTTTTTCCACAGAAACCTTAGCGCTCATTGCAGATATTCCAGCCACCTATGGTGATAAAAAATTATCTAAAGTTGTCGGGTTGGTTGATGCACCAGGCCAGAAATTTATTTTTAGCTTATTTGATGCCGGTGAAATCTGGGTAGCTGACCTTAAAGATATCAATCACCCTAAAATTCAAAAATTTAAAAATATTGGCAAACAACCCTATGACGCCTTACTCTCCCCGAATGGGCGCTACTATATTGCCGGGCTCTTTGGAGACCGAGGGCTGGCTTTATTAGACCTATGGTCACCTGAGCAAGGCGTTAAACGAATTTTACCTAACTACGGTAAACATGATGAGAAAATGCCCGTGTATAAAATGCCTCATTTAGAAGGCTGGGCTATGGCCGGTAACTTAATGTTTGTTCCTGCTGTGGGTCAACATGAAGTTTTAGTCATCAACCAAAACACCTGGCAATTAGTGAAACGTATCCCCGTTATTGGCCAGCCAGTCTTTGTTATGGCTCGCCCTGATGGTCGACAAATTTGGGTAAATTTCGCGTTCCCTGATAATGCACAAGTACAAATTATTGATGCTAAAAATTTAGCCATTACACAATCACTCACCCCAGGAAAAGCAGTGCTACACATGGAGTTCACTCCAAGAGGTGAACATGTATGGGTTTCTGCTCGCGATGATAATCAGGTTATTGTTTACGATACGGAAAACTTTAAAGAATTAACACGTTTACCAGCCAACAAGCCCAGCGGTATTTTTTTTAGTTCGCGCGCACATAAAATGGGCCTGTAATAACCATGCTATCAGAACTACACAAACACCTGCTTAATGACTACCAACACGATTTCCCATTAAGCCCTACACCCTACCTAGATATTGCCAATAAACTAGGCGTAACAGAAGAAGCCGTTCTTGCCGCCTTTTCATTATTATCAGAACAAGACTTTATTAGCCGCATAGGGCCAATTATTCAGCCCAACCTTATTGGCAACAGCACTTTAGTTGCGATGGCAATCCCTAAAGAACAGCTGTTAGAGGTAGCCACATTAATTAGTAACATCCCCGAAGTAAACCATAATTACGAACGCGAGCATCACTTTAACCTATGGTTTGTATTAATCGCCAACGATATGGAGCAGCTGAGCTCAATCATTGACCAAATAGAATTAAAAACTAACTTTAAAGCTATGCAACTACCACTAGTTGAGGACTTCTTTATTAACTTAGGTTTTCAACTAGATTTAGATTCTCAATCAAATACCCAACCCTCAGCTCTTAGCGCATGATTGACCCCACCGACCTACAACTTATTGCAGCAGTACAAGAGGGCCTACCTATCGCCTCAAGGCCTTACGCACTCATTGCGGAACAATTAGGGTTAGATGAAACTGACGTTATATCACGCCTTAGCCGACTCAAAAAACAAGGCTTAATCAAACGCTTAGGCGTCATTGTCAAACACCGCCGCCTTGGTTATCAAGCAAATGCCATGGTCGTCTTTGACGTACCAGACATCCTTATTAAGCAGATTGGACAACGTATTAGCCAGCTCACTTTTATAAACCTGTGCTATCAACGCCCACGACAGGGAGAGCAATGGCCCTACAATCTATTTTGCATGATTCATGGCAAATCACGAGAAAAAGTTTTACAACAATTGAGTGAATTAATCGAAAGCTGTGCTTTAGAAGCTTATGGCTATGATATTTTATTTAGTCGCCAATGCTTTAAGCAGCGCGGTGCTATTTATAGCGTGGCACAAAAAAACTAAATTAGAAGCTCAGTCCCTTTATCAACGGCGCAAAAGATAGTTGGCTCTTTAAATAAACTAGCGCACCACTTAAAAAGTTAAAAAACAAAATTTAAGGTGTTCTAGCGAGACGAAAGCCTAGAGAGTAGTTACTGTATCCTGGGCTATTGTAGAGACGATACACTGAGTGACTGCGGTAATGTACCAACTACCGCCACGGAACACGCGAAGGGAACCACCCCTGCTGGGGCTTGGGGGCTTGGGCTTTATATCCGCGTTAGCCACTTCAAAAACAAAATCACCTTTATCAAGGACAGGGTTACGGATTTTTCCATACTGTGGATGCTGAGAGTCTCTGGAGTAGTTAATAACTCTGGCGCGCCATCCTCGCGCTATCGCACGCCGGATTAGCAACAACCCTGTCGGCTACTGCGGACTAAAAATCATCACTTCGCTTTGCTCCGTTTCCATGATTTTTAGCGGATGTCTGATAGGTTGCTATAAGTGTTACTGGCTTTCCTCCTGTCATAAAAAAAGCCCCAAAGCATTAGCAATGAGGCTTTCTTATAGTTATAAACTCCTGCCTTACACAAGACCTTACTTTACAATGTTTTTTGGGCAGCACAGACGAGCTAGAACCGCCGACCTAGGAGCTTGCCGCTAAAATTACAACTAAAAATAGTCCCTAACCAAAACCTGATTTTAGCCACAGTATATTTCAGGCATAAAAAAAGGCTTACATTTTCATGCAAACCCTTGATTCAATTGGTCGGGACGACAGGATTTGAACCTGCGACCCCCACACCCCCAGTGTGGTGCGCTACCAAGCTGCGCTACGTCCCGACAATTTGAACTCTTCCACAACTTAAGTTAATTAAGAAGCAGTGAAGCCGAACAATTATAAAGTAACTCTCCGTCTTCTCAATATTTATTTTAAAATATCTAAAATATCTTCCAGTTCGCTAAGCATTTGGTGGATAACTTGCTTAGTTCGTGCTGAATCACCTTTTGCATCATCACTTTCTAAATGCGCTCTAGCCCCGCCAATAGTATAGCCTTGCTCATAAAGTAAGGCTCTAATCTGACGAATGAGCATAACATCATTACGTTGATAGTAACGTCGATTACCTCTTCGCTTTACAGGCTCTAACTGCTCAAATTCTTGCTCCCAGTACCGTAAAACATGGGGCTTTACCCCACATAACTCACTTACTTCACCAATTGCAAAATAGCGTTTTGCAGGGATTGCAGGTAGTTCGTTATTATTACTCGGTTCCAACATAAGCTTCTACTCGTGTTTTTAACTTCTGTCCCGTTCTAAAGGTAACCACTCTACGCGCTGTAATAGGGATTTCCTCACCGGTCTTTGGATTTCTGCCTGGACGACTACTTTTATCTCTTAACTCAAATTTACCGAACCCTGAGATCTTAACCTGCTCACCTAACTCAAGAGAAGCTTTAATTTCTTCAAAAAAAATCTCCACCATTTCTTTTGCTTCACGTTTATTTAAACCTAGATCATCAAATAATCTTTCTGCGAAATCTGCTTTTGTTACTGCCATTTATTTTAATCTCTCAATTTTGCATTAATGCCATTAGATAACGCGCCTAACACTCTGTTAACTATAGCATCAATTTCAGAATCTGTTAGTGTTTGTGTTTCATCTTGCATGGTTAAACCTAAGGCAACACTTTTATAGCCTTGCTCTACGCCTTGTCCACGGTAAATATCAAAAACATTAATTACTTTTATTAGGTCTTCATTGCAGTTTTCAATGCACTCTTTGATTGTTGCAAAAGAAACCTCTTCTGCTACTAGTAATGCTAAATCCCGGCGTACTGAAGGAAATTTAGATAGGCTATTAAAGCTAGGGACTTTGCGCTCCAGTAAAACGGTTTGCGAGAGTTCAAATAAGAAAACATTCGTATCAAATCCTAACTGTTTCTCTAAGGTTGGATGCAACATGCCTATCCAGCCTAAGCTTTGTCCATCTAATGTTTTTATTTCTGCACTTTGCCCAGGGTGTAATGCTGAATGCTGCGCAGCAACAAACTCAATACCTCTCCCCGTTAAAGCACACAGGCTTTCTACATCTGCTTTAATATCGTAAAAATCAACCTTACGTACCTTCTCACCCCATTGCTCAGGGTTCACAGAACCTAAAATCACACCCGCCAACATTTTTTCTTGAGCGTCTGCGTCAGTTCCCAGAAAACGCTGACCCGCTTCGAATAAACGAACTCGGCTATGTTGACGCTTAGTGTTATAAACCGCAGCTTGTAATAAACCACACCACAGTGTAGTACGCATCACGGCAAGTTCAGATGAAATTGGGTTTTGTAATTTTATATAGGTATCATCAGGAACGATGGATTTTTGTAACTCTTCATCAACGAAACTATAAGTAATCGCTTCTTGATAATCTCTAGCCACCAAAACATCTTTCACTTGATCAATATCTAAAACAGCTTCCGGCGCTTGACTCAATGCTGAACGCATTAATAAACTACTTTGCGGCAAATTGTTATAGCCATAAACTCGGCCTAATTCTTCAATTAAATCTGCTTCAATCGCAATATCAAAACGAAAACCTGGCGCGGTTACTTGCCAACCATCAGCCTCTTTAACTACTGACATACCTAAACGCTGCAGGATTCCATCGACAACTGAAGCGTCTAAATCAACCCCTAAAATACGCTTAATACGTTGCTGACGTAATTTAATAGCTTCACGCTTTGGCAATGCTCCCTGTGTAACAACTTCTGTTACTGGTCCCGCACTACCGCCTGCAATTTCAATAATTAATTCCGAGGCACGTTCGATCGCTCTTGATTGTAAATCAGCATCAACACCCCGTTCAAAACGATGCGATGAGTCAGTATGCAATCCATAATGACGTGATTTACCCATCATAAAAGTGGGCGAGAAAAAAGCACATTCCAAGAAAATATCTTGCGTACTTTCCGAAACGGCTGAGCTACTACCGCCCATGATTCCAGCTAATGCTAAAGCTTTCTCTGCATCTGCAATAATCAAGGTTTCTGTATTAGCTTTTATTTCTTGTTCATTTAATAAAGTTAATGGCTCATCCTTATTTGCCATACGTACTTCAATACCACCTGATAATTTTGCCGCATCAAAAGCATGTAGAGGCTGGCCTACTTCTAATAAAACATAGTTAGTCACATCAACAACTGGACCTAAACTTCTTAAGCCCGAACGACGTAAACGCTCTTGCATCCATAACGGCGTTTCTGCACTAGCATTAACCCCTTTAATTAAACGACCTTGATAACGTGGACATGCTTTCGGTACGCTTACTTTAACCTCAATAGTGTCTTCATGACCGACTGCAACAGGCGCAAGTTCAGGGATTGAAAACTCCATTTCATTCAGTAAAGCGACTTCACGCGCAATCCCTTCAACACTCAAACAATCCGCTCTATTGGGTGTTAAATCAACTTCAATAAGTTGGTCATTTAATTCTAAATAATCACGGATATCCATTCCTACCGGTGCATCTTCAGCTAATTCCATTAAGCCATCTGCATCTTCTGCAATACCGAGCTCTTTTTCAGAACATAGCATTCCGAAAGATTGCTCACCACGTAATTTAGATTTTTTAATCTTAAAATTACCCGGTAAAACAGCTCCAATTAATGCCGCAGGAATTTTTAATCCTTCACGCACATTGCTTGCACCACAAACAATTTGAAGTGGCTCAGACTCACCCACTTCAACGTTGCAAATTCTTAATTTATCAGCATCAGGGTGTGCGACAACAGAAACAACCTGCCCTACCACAACACCACTAAATTTAGCTGCGGCTGGAGTCACTGCATCGACCTCTAACCCAGCCATTGTTATTTGTTCTACTAATGCTGCCGTATCAAGGGCAGGATTAACTAATTCTCTTAACCACGCTTCACTAAACTGCATACTCGTTGCCTTCCTTAATTAAATTGCCCAAGAAATTTAAGATCGTTTTCAAAAAACAGTCGTAAATCATTGATGCCATAACGCAACATAGCGAGTCGTTCGACCCCCATTCCAAATGCAAAACCTGTGAAATCTTCAGTATCGATTTTTACTGAGTTAAATACTTCAGGGTGAATCATGCCACAGCCCATCACTTCTAACCAACCCGTATGACTACAGACTCTGCAACCTTTACCGTCACACATGACACACTCAATATCAACTTCTGCTGAAGGTTCCGTAAAAGGAAAGTAAGAAGGTCTAAAGCGTACTTGAATATCTTTCTCAAAAAATGCAGTTAGAAACTCATAAACCACACCCTTTAAATCAGCAAAGCTGACATTTTCATCAACGACAAAACCTTCAACCTGATGAAACATAGGCGTATGTGTAATATCAGAATCACAACGATACACACGGCCTGGCGCTAATACTTTTAATGGTGGCTGATACTTTTCCATAGAGCGTACTTGAACTGGCGAAGTATGCGTTCTTAATAAAGTATGTGCATCAAAATAAAAGGTATCATGCATTGCTCTAGCAGGATGATGCGAAGGAATATTTAAAGCCTCAAAATTATGATAATCATCTTCAATTTCAGGACCTTCTTCTACCTTAAAACCCACACTTGAGAAAATCTTAGAAATTCTTCTTAAAGTAAGTGTTACAGGGTGTAGCCCAGCAACAGACTGACCTCTTCCAGGTAAAGTTACATCAATTGTTTCGCTCGCTAAACGCGCATCAAGCTCAGCTTGCTGCAATGCATTTCTACGCTCTTCTAATGTACCCTGAAAGTCGGCTTTAACCTTATTAATGGCTTGCCCTGCAGTACGGCGTTGATCTGGATCAAGCTTACCGAGTTCTTTCATCTGTAAGGTGAAGGCACCTTTTTTACCCAGATATTGCACTCGGATCTGATCTAATGTTGGTAAATCGTTAGCTGCTGCAAGCTCTTGTAAAGCTTGAGCTAAAATTTCATCAAGGGTCGCTGACACGGCTCAGTTCACTTATTTTTAGGTGGGGAATATAGAAAGGTATAGCAAAAAAAAGGGCTTTATCAGCCCTTTTTTCAAACCTTTCCCTATAGAGAAGATCACATAGTTATTACCTATGCTTTATTCTTTAGTTTTGGCTTTGATTCTCTTTTGCAATTTTTGCAATCGCAGCAAAAGCATCCATATCACGTACCGCGATATCAGCTAAAACTTTACGATCAATTGCAACATTTGCATTAGATAAACCGTTAATTAAACGGCTATAAGATATATCGCATAAACGCGCTGCCGCATTGATACGAACAATCCATAAAGCACGAAAAGTACGCTTCTTAACTTTACGGTCACGATAAGCATATTGCCCTGCTTTAATAACCGCTTGTTTAGCAACGCGATATACACGACTACGTGCGCCGTAATACCCTTTTGCTTGCTTTAAAATCTTTTTATGTCTTGCTCTGGCAGTTACGCCTCTTTTAACTCTGGCCATGCTCTTCTCCTAGGATTAACTGTAAGGTAACAAACGCGCTGTCATACGCACATCTGATTGATGAAGAGTTGCCGCTTTACGCAACTGTCTTTTTCTTTTAGTCGACTTCTTAGTCAAAATATGACGGCGATGTGACTGTCCACATTTGAATGCACCTGAACCAGTACGCTTAAAGCGCTTGGCTGCACCTCTATGGGTTTTCATTTTTGGCATTTATTTTCTCCAATAATATTAAAAAATCACATCCTTGTTATAAAAACTCAGTAAGGCAAAATGCACGGGCCCGGCTGAATTAATAAACTGCTATTCCTACAGCAGTGAAACTTATTGAACGTATTCAATAAGAACAATAACCAAACTAAGTTATTATTTTTTCTTTCTTGGTCCTAGAACCATAACCATTTGGCGACCTTCCATTTTAGGAAACTGCTCAACAGCTGCTAGTTCTTCTAAATCTTTCTCAACACGTTTCAGTAAATCCATACCAATCTCTCTGTGTGCCATTTCACGACCTCTGAAACGTACAGTGATTTTAGTTTTATTACCTTCTTCAAGAAATTTAGTAAGATTACGCAATTTAACGTTGTAATCACCAATATCAGTTCCAGGGCGAAATTTAATTTCTTTAACCTGAATCTGCTTTTGTTTTTTCTTGGCCATTTGTAACTTTTTATTCTGTTCGAATATAAACTTACCATAGTCCATGATTTTACAAACTGGCGGATCAGCATTCGGCGAAACTTCAACCAAATCCATATTTGCATCAGATGCCATACGCTTTGCGTCGATAAGTGACATAATGCCACCTTGGCCCTCCGACAAACCTGTTAACCTGACGCGCCTTGCGGTAATTGCATCATTTAAACGTGTTGCATCTTTTTTAGAAGCGATACTTTGTTCCTCCAGTTTCTATTTTATTTTTTTTGATCAATTTCGTTATTCATCTTTTGTGCAAAATCACTTACTGAAAAGCTACCTAAATCTTCACCTTTCTGACTACGGACTGTAACCGTTTGCTCTTCTAACTCTTTGTCACCAATAATTAAAAGATAAGGGACTCTCTGCATAGAGTGTTCCCGAATTTTAAAGCCTATCTTCTCATTTCTCAAGTCAATTTTTGCTCTAAAGCCCTGTTTTTTCAAATCATCAACAACTTTCTGCGCATACTCATCGTGTCGGCCCGCTATATTTAGCACAACAACTTGCTCTGCAGACAGCCAAAGCGGTAGGTTCCCAGCATGTTGCTCAATAAGAATACCAATAAATCGCTCTAACGAGCCAAGTATTGCTCTATGCAACATTACCGGCACATGCTTAGTACCATCTTCTGCAATATAACTTGCATCTAGACGCCCTGGCATAGAAAAATCCACTTGAATCGTTCCACACTGCCATACACGCTCTAAACAGTCTTTTAATGAAAACTCAATTTTAGGGCCATAAAAAGCACCTTCACCAGGCTGCAATTCCCAGGCTAGCCCTTTTTTATCTAATGCCAACTCTAAAGCTTTTTCTGCTTTATCCCAATCAGCATCTGAACCTACTCTTTTTTCAGGGCGTGTTGATAACTTAATAATGACCTCTTCAAATCCGAAATCCTTATACACATCAAACAACAAATCAATAAAATCAGATACTTCTGTTTGGATACCATCTTCTGCACAAAAAATATGCGCATCATCTTGAACAAAATTTCTAACTCTCATCAAGCCATGTAAAGTACCTGACGGCTCATTACGGTGACATGAACCAAATTCAGCCATACGTAATGGTAAATCTTTATAACTTTTTAAACCTTGATTATAAATCTGAACATGACAAGGACAGTTCATAGGCTTAATCGCATAATCACGATTATCCGAATGTGTCGTAAAAATCATGTCACCGAATTTATCCCAATGGCCTGACTTTTCCCATAAACTACGGTCCACTACCTGAGGCGTCTTAACCTCACCATAGCCATGTGATCGTAATTTTTCACGGATATATTGCTCAACTTGCTGATAAATCGTCCAACCTTTTTCATGCCAAAACACCATACCCGGCGCTTCTTCTTGAGTATGAAAAAAGTTGAGTGCTTTACCAATTTTTCTATGATCACGCTTTTCTGCTTCTTCTAAACGGTGCAGATAAGCTTCTAACTCTTTTTTATCATTCCATGCAGTCCCATAGATGCGCTGTAGCATTTCATTATCTGAATTACCACGCCAATATGCGCCGGCAATTTTCATTAATTTAAACGCTTTAATTTTGCTCGTACTAGGCACATGAGGACCACGGCATAAATCCGTAAAATCACCCTGGGTATATAAAGATAAATCTTGATCACTCGGAATTGATGCAACAATTTCCGCTTTATACTCTTCACCTAAATCACGGAAAAATTTAACTGCCTCATCACGCGACACAACTGAACGTTTAATTTCAAGATTAGCTGCAACGAGACGCTGCATTGCCTTTTCTATTTTCTTTAAATCAGCAGGCGTAAATGCTCGCTCATACGAAAAGTCATAATAAAAGCCATTATCAATGACCGGACCTATCGTTACCTGAGCGTCAGGAAATACTTTTTTAACTGCCTGTGCCAATAAATGCGCAGCAGAATGACGAATGACCTCAATGCCCTCTTCATCTTTTGCAGTAATAATCTGTAACGAAGCCTCATTATCAATTAATGTACTTGCATCAACTAATTGACCATTCACCCGCCCAGCTAACGTTGCTTTTGCTAAGCCAGAACCAATAGACTGCGCCACTTCCATGACAGTTACAGCATTATCGAACTCACGTTTAGATCCATCAGGCAGGGTAATTACAGGCATACAATCTTTTATCTTTTCTCAGAGTTAAAAAATAAAAAAGCATTGCAGATGCAATGCTTTTCATTCAAATTTTTTCAATTATACTCGCCATTTTAAGCGTTTGTAAACAAATACTTATCCTATAAAAAATAATCACACATATTGACCAGCACACCACCCCGAAGACCAAGCCCACTGAAAATTATAGCCACCTAGCCACCCAGTCACATCCAGTACTTCACCTACAAAATATAAGCCAGGTACTTGCTTGGCCTCAAAGGTCTTAGATGAAATTGCATTACAATCCACACCACCCACCGTTGCTTCAGCTGTTCGATATCCTTCCGTGCCATTAGGCTTAAACTGCCAATGGTTAAACTCCGCAGCAATTTCTTGAATTTTTTTATGCGATAAATCCATGACCAAAGCATCTAATATATCTTTACTTAACCACAAACCAACTAATTTCTTTGCTAAAAACTGGCTTAAATAATTACTCAATTTAAGCTTAACCTTATCCACCTGAGCCTGAAGCAAGGCCTGCTGTAAATCCATTTCCGGCAGTAAATCAACACCCACCAAGCCACCCTCTTGCCAATATGATGAAATCTGCAAAGCAACGGGGCCACTTAAACCCCGGTGTGTAAACAGCAAATTTTCAGTAAAACTATGCCCTAAATAACTCATACGAACAGGTAACGCTAGACCTGATAACAATTCAAATTGCGCCTTATCTTTCTGCATCCATGTGAAAGGCACCAAACCCGCTTTTGTCGACTTAACTTCTATTCCGAATTGCTCAGCAAGTTTATAACCAAAAGCCGTCGCCCCCATCTTAGGAATAGACAATCCACCTGTTGCAACCACTAAGGATTCACAACAATATTCATCTTTATTGGTCTTAACAATAAATTGCGTATCACCAACTTTATGAATATTTTTAATAGCCGATTCTAGCTGAATGCTAACTCCCGCCTTATAACATTCTCCCAAAAGCATATTTAAAATATCACGCGCCGTTTCATTACAAAACAGCTGCCCATGTTCCCGCTCATGAAAGGGAATCTCAGCATCCTGCACCATAGCCAAAAAATCCCACTGAGTAAATCGACTTAAAGCCGACTTACAAAAATGAACATTCTCCGAAAGAAAATTGTCTGCTTCTACTGTGTAATTCGTAAAGTTACAACGACCACCGCCTGACATGAGGATTTTTTTACCGGCTTTATTAGCATGATCTAAAATCATAACCGAACGACCTCGCTTTGCGGCTTCTATCGCACACATTAAGCCCGATGCGCCTGCACCGACAACAACAACATCTATTTCTGTTTTCATTTAACCAAAATAACTCAAATTCTGTCTGTAAAAAAACCTTCCCCAGAAACCATACATCAAAACTACATCCTTTATTTTACAGCATCAATTTAATCGAGCCTGCCCTCTTTGATTTGTTTTAAAATGATCATCTTATTTAAGAGAGCAATATCCATGTGGTTAAATAACAATAAAATAAACGAAGCTGAGATACGTACTTATCGAGCGTCTTTATTGCGCGCTACCCCAAATTATATTGTGATTGATAACTTATTTAACGAAGAAAAACTTAACGAAGTGTTGATCCTTTTGCAGCAAAAACATCGCTGGCAAACACAAAAGCACACGTATTCGGCTTTATACGTTAATAACGAACAGTGGCAAACAACTGGTATTGAAGAACGCTTTGTACAGCGTGAAATATGGCAACGTGAAATTAACGAATCTGATTGCGCTAACACCAATACCGCGCAAGATTTATTGGACTTTTTGCGTCATAAAGAATTCATGACAGTGTTATCGCGCATTTTTAATGTAACAATCACTGATATTAACGTAGCTACCCCAGGTATTAATACTAACTTTTTTCGCCTTGGCGCTAAAGACTTTGTAAAACAACATGCTGATGATTCCCCCGGAAGAGAGATTTGCATGCTTTTGTATTTAAATAAAGACTGGGACGTCAATTCTGGTGGTGAGCTAATATTTATTGGTAAGGATGACAAACAAGTCAGCATCGCACCGCTATATAACCGCTGCGTTTTGTTTGACCCTTCATCGATAGGATCTGAACATTGGGTGAAAATGCTAAATCCTCAAGAATCAATTGGGTATCGATACAACGTGGTAAGTTGGTATTGGTCAGAGTAATTCTCTTTCCTAAAATACACCTAATTTCAGATAGCCCGAATTCATAGAATTATATACAAAGTAACTGAAGACAATATTTCAATCACTCAACTTCGTTACCACTATTAAACACATCACACCAAAATAAGCGACCGGCAAAAGGAGCGCAGTTTTTTGCGTCGCAAAAAACCGTAACGCTTTTGACCGCCCGCTTGATTTTTTGTTATGTGCTATTACCTAAACTGCAACAACTTTATTTGCACATGGACCTTTTTGTCCTTGACCCACTTCAAACTCAACAGCTTGACCATCATTCAATGTTGCGTATTCACCGCCTGCTTGAATTTCAGAGTGATGAACAAACAAATCTTTGCTTCCATCTTCTGGAGTAATAAAACCGAAACCTTTATCTGCACTAAACCACTTAAC
>ENA-ORXI01000118-ORXI01000118.1-sediment-metagenome-genome-assembly--contig:-NODE-118-length-58348-cov-11.978446_pt1 | contig 58348 bp, 58 predicted proteins | sample MGYA00237861_ERZ511468 | MGnify/ENA primary metagenome ERZ511468 (study PRJEB26299, sample SAMN06266213) | sediment metagenome | isolation source: Hudson Canyon methane seep mesocosm | place...
CTTAGAAATCCAGCGGCTTGTTCATAGGCCTTATCACCGAGGCGAGGGACTTTCTTGAGTTGCGAGCGACTTTGGAATGGGCCTTTTTCATTGCGATAATTAACAATATTCTGGCTAACACTTTCGGTGAGTCCTGAGACTTGTTTTAATAAGGCGACCGAAGCAGTATTCACATCGACGCCTACGGCGTTGACGCAATCTTCAACAACAGCATTAAGACTTCGTGACAGGTTACTTTGGTTTACATCATGTTGGTATTGACCCACACCAATTGCTTTTGCTTCAATCTTAACCAATTCTGCCAGTGGATCCTGTAAACGACGGGCAATTGATACCGCGCCTCGAAGCGAAACATCAAGGTTAGGAAATTCATGAGCAGCTAATTCAGAGGCGGAATAAATCGATGCACCTGCCTCAGAGACGATAATTGAACGGAGGGTTAAATCGGGATTTTCTGTTAACAAATCTGTGATCATTTTTTCTGTTTCTCGTGAACCGGTTCCGTTTCCTATACTAATCAGTTCGACAGCGTGTTTTTTAATGAGTGCGGTCATTGTGTTGATACTCTGAGACCACTGTTTCTTGGGCGGGTGAGGGTAGATGGTTTCGGTGGTAATGATTTTCCCCGTACCGTCGATCAAGGCAAGTTTTACGCCTGTTCTAATGCCAGGATCGAGTCCGATGGTTATTTTAGGGCCTGCGGGTGCGGCTAATAAAAGGTCACGCAAGTTATTGGCAAATACAGTAATGGCTTCGGTTTCTGCAAGATCACGGACTTTCACACATAAATCAGTTTCTATGCGAGGAAGTAATTTTTTTGTAAGGGCATATTCGCCGACGTCCTGTAGCCACTGATTCGTCAGGTTTTGAGGGTGGTTACAGTTGAGCTGTTGCATGATTAACTGTTTGCCGTAAGTAAATTCAGTGGACTCTAGTGCAGTGGGGTTAATAGCGACTTTTAAGAAGCCTTCATTACGGCCACGAAAAATAGCGAGGGCGCGATGAGAAGGGATTTTTCGAACAGCTTCCTGATAATTAAAGTAGTCTGAAAACTTTTGCCCGGCTTGTTCTTGGCGGCGTAAAACGGAAGATTTTAAACAGCCGTGGTTCCAGATATAATTTCTTAAGTTTTGGATTAATGTGGGTGTTTCAAAGAGTTGCTCTGAAATAATATGTTTTGCACCTTCTAACGCACTGAAATTATCAGAGATATTTTTTTTTGGATTTAGGAATTGGTTAGCAACGGTTAATGGTGCTGTTGAACGATTTTGAAGTAGAGTCTCTGCAAGCGCTCCAAGGCCTGCCTCGCGCGCTTTTTGTGCTTTGGTTTGACGTTTTGGTTTGTAGGGTAAGTAAAGGTCTTCGAGGTCCGTTTTGGTACGACAGTCCTTAATGCATTGTTTAAGTGGGGGAGTTAGCTTACCTTGATTTTTGATGCTGGTAATAATGCTCTGTTGCCGATGGTAAAGAGTACGGAGGTATAATAACCGTTCTGAGAGTTGTCGTAATTGGCTATCGTCTAAACCTTGCGTCATCTCTTTACGGTAACGAGCAATAAAAGGCACGGTGGCGCCTTGATCTAATAAATTTATTGCAGCGGTCACTTGTTTAGTGGTGACAGCTAATTCTTTTGCAATAGTGTCGGGAATATTCACGGTACAGGTTAAATCAATGAGAAATCGCTATTGTAGCAGTTCCTATTTATTACATTATTTTACTGGGCAATGTATTCTAATGTTCTGGGGATATGTTGAACCGTCTGGTATAGGAGTGGCATGAAAGTAAGAGCAAAAAGAAATGGAATTGTATTGGTGCATACTGGCGAGGGTAAAGGTAAGTCGTCGAGTGCTATTGGGATGGTTTTTCGTGCTGCGGGCTGGGGATTAAATGTTTGTGTTATACAATTCATAAAAGGTCAGTGGCAAACCGGTGAAGAAAAAGCAGCAGCGCAGTTTGACAATATAGAATGGCATGCATTAGGCGATGGTTTTACTTGGGATACCAAGAATCCGGCGCAAGATATTAAAACCTCACAAGAAATTTGGCAGTTTAGTCAGGAAAAAATAAGTTCTGAGGCTTTTGATTTAGTTGTCCTCGATGAGATAAATTATTGCAGTAGTTATGGGTGGATCACCGGCAAGGAAATTGCCGATTTTATTACCGCTAAACGACCGCCTTGGATGCATTTGGTTTTAACTGGGCGTGGTGCTGCAGAAGACGTGATTGCGGTGGCACACACGGTCACTGAAATGCAGCCCATAAAACATGCGTTTGATCAGGGTGTTATGGCTGAACAGGGCGTCGAGTTTTAAATAAGGTTTAAGCCGATGGCAAAGCGACTCTTTTTAGCAGTATGTCCACCGATGTCATTAACGCAAACCATTGAGCAGTCGATAAGATTGCCCATTGATTGTAGGCCGGTGGCGGCTGAAAATTATCATGTTACCTTGCTGTTTCTAGGTTTAGTTGAACCGGAGCTGCAGGTTGAAATTTGCCGTAGTATGGCGCAGGTAACGTCGACTCCGTTTACCGTGCAATTCAGGCAAATAACGCACTGGGAAAAGCCGAAGGTTCTCTGTTTGACAGATTCAAAAGCCAATGGTGCGTTACTCAATGTAGTGACTCAAATTAAAAAAAGTGTTGAGAAATTAGGTGTTTCGGTGGAGCGTCGACCTTTTCAAGCGCATCTGACGGTTGCTAAAGGTGTGCTCAGGCCACATGTTGATGCTGTGAATCGTATTTCTTGGCAAGTTGACAGTTTTTTCTTACTTGAATCTATTTGCGTTTCTTCTGGGGTGCGTTATGAAGTTATTCAAAAATGGAATTTTTAATAGTGGGGAGTGACTTTCTTATCTGCGGCCTGAGAAGGTTTGCTCTTTGCTCTTTGTTGTCAGTTCTCAGAGCGACCCTTACCGTACAAGAAATAAATAATAGTGTCTAATTTTTGTGCATCTCTTTGTCAAAGAGTACTTAATCCTGTTCTATGGAATGGAGTTTAGCTGGTTTGTTAAGTGATTAATCTTAGCGCTTTTGACCGGTTTAGAGATGACAGGCAATCATAGTTGTGGGGAACCGCCATGGAAATTGACCAAGCCCCTCTTAAAAATATGACGACTCACTTTGTGGCTTAAGGGTTGTCATCGGCGTAGTGCTATGGCGGCTTTGGCTAAATAAACGTTTCATAATGTCTCATATTTGTTTCAACACGTTGTTTCTCTATAAGGGATATAAGATTTAAGGCCACTGGTGTAAAGGTATTAGTCCTTAAAAAACAGTTAGTTACGGTTTTACTGCATTGTTTGGCATGATTTATGTAAGATATTTTGTGTGAGTAAGTGAATTAGAAGTGTTTATGAAAGGTTTGTGATTTTGTTTTGTGTTGTCGCCGACGTTTAACGACATCTCAACGGAATCAGATGCAAAAAAGATTAACTGTATTAATGAACAAAGATAAAACTTAAAGAGGAGAACTAAATGAGAAAAACTAAATGAGAAAAATTACTTTATTGGGTTGTGCTTTATTAGCGCTAACAGGGTGTAGTACGGCTGCAACGACACATAAGCCTGTAGAGGCTATGACTTATAATGAAACTTTTAATCCCCGTCAGAAAGAATATCCAAATCATGTCGGATTCAATGATTTACATATACAAGCTATTAGGCATTTAATGCCAGATACTGATGACGTTGACGATCCTAAATTACAAACTATTGTTCATCATCACTGTAAAGCCTATGATGACGGCACACTGATTTGCATGATGTTCCATTCTGGGATGAAAGATCAAGACAAGCCTATTGGTTTTGAATACATTATTACCGGAGAGCAATACGCCTCTTTAGATAAGGCTGAGCAGAGATACTGGCATTATCATGCCACTGAGATTCCACGTGCCCATGCAACATTACCTGATTTAACGGCAGAAGAAGCGGGGCCACTTTTAGGTCCTATTGGTTCTACTTACGGAAAAGTGATTTATTTCCAAAAACCGGAGGATAAATTACCTATTGGCGAACCGTATATCCTAGTGGTTCAGGATTTACCTGAGCAGGACTAATCGTCTTTTTTCATAGAAAGACCACTCATTCGGGCGGTCTTTTCGTTTAGAGTTAATCATGAATATTTTAGTTGTTATCGTACTTAGCATAATTTCTGCTACCGCTATAGCGGACTCTTTATTGGGCTTGCCTCCTATACCTATACCGGCGGGAAACGTGCAAAACCCTGAAAAAATAGCCCTCGGTAAAAAACTCTTTCATGACGCACGTTTTAGTACCACCCACTCTGTCAGCTGTGCCAGTTGTCATCACCCTGAAAAAGCATTTACTGACGGTCTGGAAAAAGCAATTGGCGTCAATGGGGCCATCGGTGTTCGTAATACCCCAACCTTGTTGAATGTAGGTTTTTTTGAACAATTATTTCTTGATGGCCGCGAGTCTTCATTAGAAGAACAAGCCCTAAAGCCGATTTTAAACCGGATAGAACATGGCTTTAGTGACCACCAGTCGATTATAAAAATAATTACCACAGACCCTGACTACCTCACCCAATTTAAAAAAGTCTTTGGTGTAGATAAAGCTACAATAAGTACCGTACATATGGAAAAAGCAATTGCCAGTTACGAAAGAACATTAATTTCAGGCAATTCTTCTTTTGATCAATACTACTTTGGCCGTGATAAGTCGCAATTATCACCCAGTGCCGCACGCGGGTTACGGGTGTTCAGGCGTAAAGGAAATTGCGCAAATTGCCATGAGATTTCTTGGGATAATGCGTTGTTCATGGATAATCAGTTTTATAATATTGGTGTTGAATCACAAGCGTTAGCACCGATCATAGAGACCTTTGTTAAAGCACTGAAGCACGGTTCAAACGATGAGATTGTTGCCTTAACAGACGTACAAAAATCGGTATTAGGTCGTTTTCAGGTGACCGGGGTGATCAGTGATGTGGGTAAGTTTAAAACACCTGCCTTGCGCAATATTGCTTTAACAGCGCCTTACATGCATGACGGCAGTGTAAAAACGTTAGCAGAAGTTGTGGAGTATTATGATTAAGGCGGTCATGCCAATCCTTTTTTAGATGCGGCCATTTTTCCTTTGCATTTAACTGATCAGGAGAAAAAAAGATTTAGTTGCATTCATGCAGTCACTCACTGGTGTTCAGGTTAATGAATAGAAGCAGATCTTTCCAGTACATGAGGGTGTGGGGTAAACGAGGATCCATTATAATAGCTGTGGGGAGTCTTATTTTTGCACCATGGGTTTCAGCAGCTCCTGCTGACGTTATGAATGTGCATGTAGAGCATTATGCTTCAGGTCGCTATAGTTTCGCGGTCACCGTCAATCACCCTGATGAGGGATGGGATCATTATGCCGATGGTTTTGAAGTTCTGGGGGCTAAGGGCGAGCGGTTAACGCGGCGCATTCTTAGGCACCCCCATGTGGACGAACAACCCTTTACCCGTATTAGCGGTGGCGTAAGGCTGCCTGATACGGTGCAGGCGGTCACTGTTAGAGCAAGGTGCTCTGTCGATGGCTTGTTCGGTAAAAAGGTCGGCGTTGTGTTACCGACCCATTAATAATGCGTTATTTTCTTAGAAGGAAGTTAAAGTTGAAGGCAAATATTTTTTTAATTATTGTTTGGGTTGCTGTGTTAAAAATATCTTTTGCATCGGCTGCCGAAGAAGATTTTTACGGATGGCAATCCTTTTCTTTAGCAGGCGATATGAGTAAGGTTTCCCCCGCTCTGGATAACGTTCGTTGGAATGTGATGAGCCAAACCCGATTAGGCAATAATCATAAGGAGCTCACGGAATATTTATTGTTTGCACAAGTGGGCTATCAACTGAGCGACAGTTTAAGTGTGTGGTTAGGATACACCCATGATTGGTTGACTCCACGCAATAAACAGGAATATCAGGAGCATCGAAGTTATCAGGATTTACTCTGGAACCGGAGTGTCGGGCCGGGTCTTTTAAGGTTACGAACACGGTTTGAACAGCGTTTCAAACAGGCTGTGGATAATAGTGATGTAGCGTGGCGAATTCGTCAGATGGTAGAGTACCGATGGTTTTTGCCTTTCCTGTCGCAAACAAGTTTAGTCATTTCTGAAGAACCCTTCTTTCTGCTGAACAATAGCTCCTGGGGGCAGGCTGGTACGAGTGAGAATCGTGTGTCGGCAATGCTTGATTTTAAATTAGATCAGCATACACATTTAGGCCTAGGCTATTTAAACCAATATATCTTCCGTACTCACCAAGACAATGGGGTTAATCATACCTTATTGGTTAATATGGCCTTTAACTTCTGAGTTACATAAATAAATACTGTGTTTTTTAATGCTAGCGTAATGACAATCGTAAAATCTATTGGCAGTAAATTATATCTTCTTTTAAGCCTTGTTCTGATGAGTTGCTCATTGGACTCAGTCGTTGATGACGTTGAAAGCAAGGCATTTTATTCATTGCCGGGTCTTGAGCATGGTTTAATTCAATCACCGATTAATATTTTATCCCAGGAACAGCATGATTTAGGGCGTCACAAGGTGGCCTTGCATTTTGAAGATGCTATTAATGAAATTGAAAACTTAGGTCATACCGTACAATTGGATTTCGAAGCGGGAAGCACAATCACCAGTGATGATATGACCTATGAATTCAAACAAATGCACTTTCATACTCCTTCAGAACACTTAGTTGACGGCGTGACTTACCCCATGGAGATGCATATTGTTAATTACCGAGATCCCTTATATGAAGGGGATCATCCGCATTATTTAGTGATCGGTGTTTTATTTAAAATGGGTCAGGAAAATAAGTTTATCAGTGAATTTTTAGGAAAAATACCGGAAAAGGCGCATAGTCACGCCGCTATAAAAAAAGGAGTTGTGCGATTGCATGATCTTTTTAGCGCATCCTTAGAGGAAGAATTAAATAATTTTTACCATTACAAGGGCTCATTAACAACGCCGCCTTATACTGAAACGGTGAATTGGTTTGTGTTAAAGCATATTATTGAGGCATCGCCTGAGCAGATTTATGCCATTAATAAAATAGAGGGAAACAATGCTAGGCATATTCAGGGTGAGTACGGCAGAGTTGTTGATTAATTAACTTTATTTACTGGGTTGGCATGTTGTTAAAGGAGGTATTGAATATGAAAGATATTGTTATTTGAGTGCTTGTGCTGGTTGTAGTTTCTGGTGGGTTCTATCTTGAGAGCCAGAATAATGAACTACGTGCATTAGTTAAGCATAACGACTTTAATGAAAGAATGTCGGTGATAGAGACTAAAATATCGGATTTCAATCTTAGGGTAACCCAAGACGAATATCATATTCGTGATAATAGTGGGCACATCTCGACTGATGAATCTAGAATATTGCAGAATGAGTTAAAAATCTTGGATTAATGGGGTGTTTTTTTTGTAATCGAAGGGTAAAAAGACGTGAAAGTACCTGAGAGTTGATTCTAGTTCTAGCATTTTTTGACGACTGACTTTTTTACTACGAGTAATAATACCACTTTACCTTTGTCTCCATGGGCTATGTGAATGGAGATAAAGTTACCCACAAAAATGTGGATAACTTTGTGGGTTATTTGTTCATTTAGGAATACAGAGCGTATTTCCTCTACCCTTCTACCCGGATGACTCGAAGAGATACGCAGATAAATAGATTTAAAATCAAAGGGTTATGATTGTTTGTTTGAAAAAACAATAACGTACGGTTTTGTTATAAACAAGTTGTCCGTTAACGGCTTTTGTGCATAATAATCTTTGAGAGATCTGCCGTGAGTGAAGATTGAAGGATTGGGTCATTGCCTAAAGAAACCCATAGTTAATGTCAATAAATCTAAAGGGTAGTAGAGAGTGGAGTCGTGAAGGCGGTGTGAGACAAAATGTCGCGCGACAACGTGCCACATTTTCACGAGTGAATAATTCGCATAAAATAGAATCATATTTAAGATCTCCTCTTAAATTAGAATTTTTTTTACATTCAATGTAATTTTTAACCACCCTGTTTTGTAGCGGGGTGGTTTTTTTTTGACCGTTTATCAATCGTTTCCTGATTGCTGCAAATGATGACTTTTTCGCGAGACGGGATTAGACCTTAGAAAACACAAGATACTGTCAAGGTTTGCATTCTAATAGGTCTATGAATGTACCATAGCGGCAAAGAGTAGCTGAGGGATAACTTAACCACTTTTTCTTGCTTAGCGTATATGTGGCGGTCAAGTGATTTTGGCAACAGTTTTGTAGTCAGCCCCGTAGTTTTTTTAGTGGTCAGTTTTCTTTTGATAAGTTGTACTAGTACGTTAGCAAAGAAAAATGATTCGGAAGGTTTTTATTCGTTACTGAGTCTTGATCATGGCTTAATTCAATCACCCATCAATATTTCATCAATGGAAAACCATGATTTAGGTCGTCATAAGGTAACGTTGCATTTTCAAGATGCTATTAAAAAAATTGAAAACTTAGAGCATACGGTGCAACATGATTTTGAGGCAGAGGGCATGATCACCAGTGACGGTATGAGGTATGAATTTAAATAAATGCATTTCCATACGCTTTCAGACCATTTGGTTGATGGCGTGAGGTATCCCATGGCGATGCATATTGTTAATTATCGAGCGGCCCTATACGAAGGCGATCATCTGCATTATGTAGTGATCGGTGTTTGATTTAAAATGGGGCATTGACGTCGCCGACCAACACTGCAACGGTGAATTGGTCTGTTTTAAAGCATGTTGTTGAGGCATTGCCTAAACAAATGTATTCGATTAATAAAATTGAAGGCAATAATGCTAGACCTATTCAAGGTCAGTTCGGCAGAGTTGTCGATTAATTAAGGTGTGTCGGGTGGCTTTCGTTTAAAGGGAAGTAGTGCTTGGTAATAGTCTTCGTAAGAAGACTGACTTGCGTTCTCTTTTTGAATGAATTGGTGTATTGCTTTTGAGAACTGCGGGTCCTTAATCCAGTGCGCTGAGTAGGTAGTAATGGGAGTAAAGCCGCGCGCTATTTTATGTTCGCCCTGAGCGCCGGCATCAAATCGGATCAGCTTGTTTTTTATACAATAGTTAATGCCCTGATAGTAGCATGTTTCAAAATGTAAGCCGCTGAATTCGTTTTGGCATCCCCAGTAGCGGCCGTAAAGGGTGTCGCTCCCTATAAAAAATAGAGCCATAGCGACAGGTGTTTCGTTTAGTTCAGCGATGACCAGTAACAATTGTTCTGGCATGGTGTTAGAGATTTGTTTGAAAAATTCAAACGTTAAGTAAGGGGCATGGCCTTTTTTCAGGTATGTTAATTGATAAAATTGATAGAAGTAGCGCCATTGTTGACCGGTAATCGTATCTCCTTTAACGGTTATAAGTTTAATACCTTGTTCTGCGATACGTTGTCGTTCTCGCTTAATTTGTTTTCTTTTTTTAGAGCGTAAGGTATCCAGAAAATCGTTAAAATCGCGGTAGTTGTTATTAAACCAATGGAATTGAAAGTTCAGGCGAATACTTAGACCGAGATTCTTCAGTTGTTCTGCTTGCTCTGCGTGAGGAAAAAGACAATGCCATGAGGAGACATGATAGTGTTCAGCATGTTCTTGCAGATAATTAAAAATAGCGTGTGTTATTAAGGACGGATCCCTGCCTTCTTTTATGATGATTCGGCTGCCTTGGCAGGGGGTGAAAGGAATGCTGGTGAGCCACTTTGGATAATAAGATTGTTGGTGATTGTGATAGGCGTTTGCCCAGAGGTGATCGAAAACATACTCACCTTGAGAATGAAATTTTAAATACAAAGGCATCACCGCGATCAGAAGATTGTCAGAATAGACTAAGAGGTGATGGGGTTGCCAGCCGGTTTTTCGGCAAACGGATAAACTCTTTTCTAAGGCGAGTAATAGGGCGTGTTGTACAAAGGGATCGGTGGTTCCGGTAACATGGTTCCACTCATCAGCATTAACTGCGTCGATCCTTTGAATGAGTTTGATATCCATTGTCAGAACGTTTTTTTATAGAATTAATCGCTATTTTGGATTAATAGTGCTTGAAGGTAAAATGATTCCTGTATTTTGAGCAGGGGCGTTTGTTTTTTAGTCGATTAATGGGCTATCGTGTCATGGGTGATTGAAGAATTTATTCTGCTCGTTACGAGCATCGATGGTTATTAGGGGAGATGTAATGAGTCATTTAGAGAAAAATAAAGTAATAAATAACGCTTCAGTAATTACATTCAGAGAGTTATTTTTTGGTGGGTGGTAACGGTTATTACGTTAGGTACGGCCTCTTGGTTTCAGGCATAACTTTTTATGATAGCTGATAAGCCTTTTTCACAAGCTTGTGAAAATAACAAGAGCCCGATTCTTCAGCAAATAGAACAAATTTTTACTGCGCCAATGACGGTCTGGGAAATTGGCAGTGGTACCGGGCAGCACGGTTGTTTTTTTGCGCAAAATTTACCGCACATCATTTGGCAACCGACCGACCTGTTAGAGAATTTGGCGGGTATTTCTCAGTGGGTTAAGCAAAGTTCTTTGCCTAATATTAATCCGCCACGGGTATTAGATGTTCGAGAGGAAGTGTGGCCTGAAACCGGTATCGAGGGGGTATTTACAGCAAATACCTTACATATTATGAGTTGGGGCGTTGTGTCAGAATATTTTGAAAAGTTGAATGTTAATTTGAAAGTCGGTGCAGCAGTAGTGATTTATGGTCCTTTTAATTTTAACAATCAATACAGCAGTGAGAGTAATGCTCGTTTTGATCAGTGGTTAAAATTGAGAAACCCACGAAGCGGCATTCGTCATTTTGAGGATATCGTTTCTTTAGCAGCTAATGCAGGGATGGTCTTGATGAAAAAGGTTGCTATGCCGGCAAATAATCAATTACTTGTTTTTCAGAAACAGACTCAAGATTATAGATCATAATGTTTTCTTTTGCGCCAGAAGGTAGCCCGACTCATGCCGAGACTTTCTGCTGCCGGGTTAATTTTACCTTGGTACTGATGTAGTGCGTTTTGAATGGCGGTTTTTTCTTGTTCTGAGGTTAATATGCAGGGGAAATTTTCTGAGGGGGGTGTTGGGCTTTCTTGTGGTTCTTTAAACTCCGGCGGTAATTCTGAAAAATGAAGCGTATTGCCTTGGCCGACAATAAAGGCATATTCCAAAACGTTTTGCAGTTCTCTGACATTGCCGGGCCAAAAGTGATTGAGTAGCGCTTGCATTGCTTTGGGGGCAATCTTAGTAATGATACGAAATTTTTTTAGATTATTTAGTTTTATAAAATGCCAGAGTAATAAGTGGATATCTTCTCGGCGTTCTTTAAGAGAGGGTATGAAAATAGGAACCACGCGGAGTCGATACATGAGATCAGCACGAAACTGGCCTTGGGCAACGCGTTCGCGTAGAGAATGATGGGTTGCTGTAACAAGGCGTACGTCAATCGCAATGCTTTGACTACCCCCGACTGGGGTTAACGTGCGCTCTTGAATGACGCGGAGTAATTTTGCTTGTAATTCTAAAGGAAGCTCAGCAATCTCGTCTAAAAATAAAGTCCCTTGGGTTGCGCGTTGAAATAAACCGGTATGATTATTTACGGCACCGGTAAAAGCCCCTTTGACATGGCCAAACAGTTCGCTTTCGAGCAAGTTAGCCGATAACGTGGCACAGTTAATGGCAAGGAAGGGCTGATCGTGACGACTACTTAGGGTGTGAATTGCTTGTGCAACTAATTCTTTTCCTGAACCACTTTCGCCGCGAACCAAAACCGTGGAGTCGGTTCTGGCGGCATTCTTGATAATTTGGAAAACGGGCTCCATTGTAGATGACTGGCTCAGGATACCGTGGAAGTTAGTGTGTGGTGTGGGGATATCTGTATTCGGTAACAAGGGTTTTTCAGATGTTGGGGGGGGTATTGATAGAGCAATAAGATGGCCAATACATTTTTGTTGGGCTGCTAATAAGGGATAAACTGTTATTTGGTATAAAGGGCCGTTAATATTTATTGTTTTAGCTTCGGAGTTGTTGTCGGTGGCAGGGTTAAATAATTCGAGAGGGCAAGTTCTTCCGATTAGATGGGTGCTGACCGGCTGTAATAAGTGAGTTGTTTTAACGTTACTGTATAAAATGGTTTGATGGCTATTAACGAGTAAGAAATAGCTGTTTTCAAAGGCCTGTAATAGAGAGAGGGCTGTAGAATGATCCCGGTGTTCTAGAAGCCAATGATTAATAAGGGTGTTTGGTTTCATTGCTACGCTCAATATTGTTTCAATAGTGTTTCATTGAAACAATATAGGAACGATGTTGACAGTGCAAATATTAATTAATTTATTTTATTATTAAGCACTTAGGCGTTTTTCGTTAGAATGGCATGATATTTGTTTAAAGAAATATATTGATGGCGTGTAGCCGTGTTTTTTTAAGATAGGTGCTTACTTTTAGGAGATTAGATTAAATGTTTTTTAGACAGTTGTTTGATGAGGATACTTGGACCTTTACCTATTTTTTAGCAGACCCTGTGACTCTGGAAGCCGTCATTATTGATCCGGTTAAAGAGCAGATAGCGCACTATCTGACTTTAATTGAGGATATGGGGGTTACCTTAAAGTACGCGTTGGAGACGCACGTTCATGCTGACCATATTACCGCAGGTGGGTTATTGAGAAATCATTTAGGCACCCAAACTGCGGTCAGTGTAGCCTGTGGAGCCGCGTGTGCCGATATTCAAATAAACCCTGACGATGTGTTTACCTTTGGTGAAAATGAACATATTAAAGTGATTGCAACGCCGGGGCATACCCCAGGGAGTGTTAGTTTTTATTGGCGCGATCGGATTTTTACCGGGGATTCATTGTTTATAGGCGGCTGTGGCCGTACAGATTTTCAAGGGGGTGATGCCGGTGTGCTTTATGATGGCATTACGACACAATTATTTACCTTACCGGATGAGACTCTGGTATACCCCGGACATGATTATCAGGGCAATGAAGTCAGTAGCATTGGGCAGGAGCGTCGCCATAACCCGCGGTTAGCGGGAAAAAGCAGAGCACAATTTATTGATTTGATGAACAATTTAAATTTACCTAACCCTAAATACATAGATCAAGCCGTACCGGCTAATAAAGTGTGTGGGTTGGATGAGTCAGAACGCCAAGATGCAATCGTAAAGGGTCAATTTGGGAAGACTTCTTCTGTGGCGTCAACGGCTACTTTAGTTTCAGAAGCGCGCCAACAAATTCGTGAGATTAGTGTTGATCAGGCTTTAGTGGAAATACCGCAACTGACAAATTTAGTCGTCATCGATGTGCGGGAAGAGCATGAATTTGTATCAGGACATATTGACCATGCGATACATGTACCGCGCGGGGTTTTGGAATTTAAATTACAAAATATCAATAATTTGGCGGACAAAATGACCCCTGTACTGTTATATTGCGGAAGTGGTGCTCGCTCTGCATTAGCGGCTGTTGCTATGCAACGATTAGGTTACAGTAAGGTTATGTCTTTAAGTGGAGGCTATAAAGCGTGGAGTGCGCAAATATTACAGCAGTGATTTTTGGTATGGACTTAAAAGAATTAAAATATCTAAACTAAACCGAGGGGGGTTATAAATGGCAACAAGTAAGGTAAAAGAGACTAAGGCTAAAACGGAGGCGGCGAAGACTAAATCCGGTGCGACTAAAACTAAAGCTAAGGCTAAGGCTAGCGCATCAAAAGCTAAGACTAAAGCCAGTGCATCGAAAGTTAAAGCAAGCACAGTGAAGGCTGCAGCGGCAATAAAAGCAACGGCTGAAGAAGTAAAAGCTGAAGAAGTAAAAGCTCAGGTAACATCAACGCCTAAAAGTGAGCCTAAGGTAAGTCATTACCCCGTGTTGATTGTTGGCGGTGGGGCAGCCGGTGTTTCTATGGCGAATACTTTGCGTCGGAAGAGCACATTACTTGAAATAGCGTTGATTGAGCCATCAGAGCAGCATTATTATCAACCGGGGTTTACGATTATTGGGGGCGGTGCTTATAGTTTAAAGAAAGCCACTAAGCAGGAAGCGGATCTGCTTCACCCGAGTATCATTTGGGTTAAAGATTTTGCAGAAACGTTTGAGCCAGAGAAAAATTCTGTGACACTGAGATCAGGTGAGAGTATTACCTACGATTATTTAGTGGTTTGTCCTGGGTTACAACTGGATTGGGATAAAATTAGCGGTCTTGAGGAAACGTTAGGTAAGAATGGTGTGTGTAGTAATTATTCACCTAAACATGTTGAATATACTTGGGAATGTATCAAGGGATTAGAGTCAGGAACTACCTTGTTCACGCAACCACCGATGCCGATAAAATGTGCCGGTGCGCCACAAAAAATCATGTATTTGGCCGCGGATCGTTTTCGTAAAAAAGGTATCTTAGATAACTTTGATATTCAATTTTGCAATGCCGGTCCCGGAATGTTTGGAGTCCCTTTCTTTGCTAAAGCATTGACTAAGGTGATTGCAGACTATGGTATTACCACCAACTTTGGCAGCAATCTTGTTGAGATTGACGGTGAAGCTAAAAAGGCTACCTTTGAAGTGACTGACGGTGATGGTAAGAAAAGTAAAGTCACGAAAGACTTTGATATGATTCATGTGACGCCGCCACAAAGCGCGCCTGATTTCATTAAGTCTAGTCCATTGGCTAACGCCGGTGGCTGGGTCGATTTGAATGATCGAACTTTGCAACATAATAAGTTTGCCAATATATTCGGATTAGGGGATGCGGGCTCAACACCTAATGCTAAAACAGCTGCGGCGGTGAGAAAGCAGGTGCCGGTTGTTGTAAAAAACATTTTGAGATTAATTAAAAATGAGGCCGTTCAGGAAGGTTATGAGGGTTACGGTTCTTGTCCTTTAACCACCTCGTTAAATACAGTTATGTTGGCGGAATTTTCTTACGGTGGCAAAGTGACGCCTTCTTTTCCTAAATTAGATCCACGAGAAAATCGTTTTATCTGGTGGATTGGTAAGAAAATAGGTTTTCCTTGGCTGTATTGGTATTGGATGCTTCCAGGACATACCTTAGATATACCCAGCAAAGAATCTTATGCTAAAGAGTTTCTGGATCAGGACTAATCATGCTTAATCAGAAAGGGAATTCGCGTGTATGACGCGATTCTCAATTTTCTCCCGAATACCTTGTCCAAGGATGGCAAGGTATTTTCCAATTTTTCACTGGCTCAGGTTTTATTCTCGTCGTGACCTGAACGGCGACTTATTCGCCGGTGTTATTACTGCTATTTTATTGATTCCACAAGGTATTGCTTATGCCATGGTGGCGGGGTTACCTGTCCAAATGGGTTTGTATGCCAGTATTTTACCGCCGTTTTTTTATGCATTAACAGGAACCAGTCGCGTGCTGTCCGTGGGGCCGGTTTCTATTGCTGCGATTATGGTGTTAGCCGCGTTATCAACGCCTGAGGTGAGTGCCTTAGGAAACCCTATGGAAAGTGCGGTAATTTTGGCTGCTGAAGGCGGCATTATTTTACTTTTGATGGCGCTTTTTCGGTTAGGTGGGATTGTTAAACTGATTAGTCATCCGGTCTTAACGGGTTTTACCAGTGGTGCGGCTATTTTAATTATCTTGAGTCAACTCTCTCATGTCATCGGTGTTCAGTTTAAATCGTGTGAACCGGAGTTACGTTGTTTGGCTACCACGCTTACAAATTTTAATGCAACGGCCCTTCTTTTGGCCGCTACAACGTTGCTTATTATGTTGTGCTTTGGAAAGCCTTTGGCTTATGTGCTGGAAAGGCTGTCTTTTTCTGAAGCCATTGCGGTCGGTCTGAGTAAATGTGCGCCGATTTTAGCGGTTTTGGGCACATCTACAGCGGTTTACTGGTTTGATTTAAATGGACTGTTTAATGTGGCTGTGGTTGGCGATGTGCCTGCTGGCTTACCGCAATTGAGTCTGGATTTTATCGGTTCGCCTAAGTGGCAAATGTTACTGCCTTTTTCGGCCATGATTGCTTTAATTGCCTATATAGAAAGTGTGGCCATTTCGAAAGTGGTTGCCAATATTACGCGGCAAAAGATTGACCCTAATCAGGAACTTATTGCTTTAGGGGGGGCTAATCTGATGACGGCTTTATCGGGTGGTATGTCGGTGGCTGGTGGTTTTAGTCGGACGATGGTTAATTTCTCAGCAGGTGCTAAGACGCAGTTAGCAATGCTGGTTGCGGTGTCGATTGTGACAATTGCAATGTTGTTTTTTACAGCGGGGTTTTATTTTATCCCCAAAGCAACATTGGCAGCTATTATCATTATGGCTGTTTTACCGTTGGTTCGCCTGAATTCAATTATAAAAACATGGCGTTATGATAACTGTGAGGGGGCTTCTGAGGTTGTTACGTTGTTGGGCGTTTTGCTCTTAGGGATTGAAGAAGGCTTAGCGATTGGAGTAATCATGACATTTGTTAGTCATATCCGTAAAGTTAGTCATCCACATATTGCGGTCGTAGGGCGGGTCCCGGGAACTGAGCATTTTCGTAATGAACGTCGTCATACCGTTCAAACGTGGGATACCTTATTGTTACTTCGTATTGATGAAAGCATGACTTATCATAATATTATTTTTATTGAAGAGTTTGTCAATGGGGAGCTTGCCCAACACCCAGACGCACGCTCCGTGGTTTTGATTTTTGCTTCTGTGAGTAATATTGATTCAACAGCACTGGAAGTGCTGGTGAATTTGAATAAGGAATTATCTTTAGCCAATATTAAGCTGTGTTTGTCAGAGGTGAAGGGCCCGGTGATGGACCGCCTTGAGCGGACTGAGTTCTTGGCACAATTAACACTAGAACGAGTATTTCTGACCACAGAGCAAGCGGTTAAAACACTGCTTGATTGAACGCTATACTGTGGCCTTAGAGCGATTTATGGGTTAGGCGGTTACGAATTATCTTGAATAAGGTGATAGCCGGCCTTGTAATAAAGGAGTGGCTCGCCATCATTCAGATGTATGTCTTGAATTTCACCAATAATTATCCAGTGAGTACCGACAGCGATTTGTTCAATGACGGTGCATTCCAGTGAGGCCAGGCTACGGGTTAGCAAGGGTGCGCCATTGTGACCGAGGGTGTATGGGGTATTTACGAAGCGTTCTTCATATTTATTCGGGTTGGCAAACAGGTTAGACGTGGTTTGTTGTTCAGATGATAAAATATTAATGGCAAATACACCGCTTTCTTTAAGGCCGTCACTGGTGCTAACCGATTGGTTGATGCAGACTAAAACCTGAGGGGGTTCCATCGATACGCTGGAAAAGGAAGAAACTGTCATGCCTTGCAGACCAAAAGAATCACTTTGTGTGGTCACAATAGTAATACCACTGGCCCAGTTTTGCAGAGCTTGTTTAAATTCTTCACCGTTTATTGCCACAATCAGTCCTCATGTTTAAATAGAGTTAAATCTAACCGTACATTATAGCAATATTTTTTGCTTTTCAGGTTAGAACCCATTACTTCGTTTTATTTGGCGATTGTTAATTGCTTTGTTGTAAAGGGATATGTCGAAAACAATCACGGGTATGGTCGTTGACCATTCCTGTTGCTTGCATAAAGGCATAACAAATGGTTGGGCCTACAAAGGTAAAACCACGCCGTTTAAGGTCTTTACTGATCGTCTGCGATAATGGGGTTTGAGCAGGCAATTCGGTCTCTGTTTTCCAGTTGTTTTGAATGGTGCGGTGATTAACAAATTGCCAGATGTAATGGTCAAAAGAACCCAATTCTTGTTGGACTTTGATAAAGGCTTGAGCGTTATTGATCGCTGACTTTATTTTTAGTCGATTACGGATAATAGTCGAATTGTTGAGCAGTTGTTTCACTTTAACGTCGTCATAATACGCGACTTTTTCAACAGAGAATTGGTCAAAGGCAAGGCGAAAGGCATCACGCTTGTTGAGAACCGTTGACCAACTCAGTCCGGCTTGCGCACCTTCTAAGATGAGGAATTCAAATAATTTTGGGTCATGATGAACCGGTACGCCCCATTCATAATCATGGTAATGTTGTTCTGAATGGCTGTTATTAGCCCATGCACATCTTACCAGCATCCACTATTTTCCATGCTGACCCAGGGTTCTCGAGGTTCTAGCGGTTGTTTTTTTTGTAACAGTTCTATTGAAATTTCATCAGGGGAACGAATAAAGGCCATATAACCATCGCGAGGAGGGCGGTTAATGGTAATGCCTTGTTCCATAAGTTTTTGACAGGTGGCATAAATATCATCGACCTCAAAGGCTAAGTGACCAAAGTTACGGCCACCGGTATAGTGCTCGGGATCCCAGTTATAAGTTAATTCAATTAAGGGGGCTTGCATTGAGTTTGCTTGTTGTTCGTCGTAGGGTGCATAAAGATAGATTAAAGTAAATTGACCGGCCTCACTTTCTATGCGATGGCTTTCCAGAAGACCGAGTTTGGTGCAATAAAAATCTATCGATTTGTCTAAGTCATGGACTCTAATCATTGTATGTAGAAAACGCATAAGAATTCAGTGCCTCTTATAAGAGTGGATAGGTTGCTTTTTATTTTAGCGTTATGAGGGGCTATCCTCTAGTGTATTTCCGCAAAATTTGCAAAATTCGGCATCAGAATCATGACCGGTTTCACCACAGGAAGGACAAGAGTCGTTGCGTACTGTGCTGGCATGGTACGATTTAACTAACTCTAGGCTGTAAATGCCCGTTGGGACAGCGATAATACCATAACCTAAAATCATAATAGCCGAAGCAACTATTTGGCCGAGGGGCGATTGGGGGGCAATGTCGCCATAACCCACGGTTGTGAGTGTCACAATAGACCAATAGACAGAACGTGGAATACTGGTGAATCCTGATGCGCTGCCTTCAATAGCATACATGAGAGCGCCACAGACGATCGCAACGGCTAAGACGGTGTAAAGGAAAACTAAGATTTTACGTTTACTATTATTTAAGGCATCCATCAGCACGCTGGCTTCGCCCATGTATTCGGTTAGTTTGAGGATTCTAAAGATGCGTAACAGGCGGAGAATTCTAATGACCAGTAAGTACTGTGCACCGGGTAGTAATAAAGAAATATAAGTGGGCAAGATGGATAATAAATCGACCAGCCCGAAAAAGCTCGTGCAATAGCGGAGAGGTTTTTTGACACAAATTATTCTTAAAAAATATTCAACGGTGAACAATAAAGTAAAAAACCACTCCGCGTAGAAAAGTTCAGTGTGATAACTCTTTTGAATAGTTGCGACGCTGTCTAACATAACCGCAATGACGCTGAATAGGATGCTGACGATAAGGATAATATCAAAAGTTTTACCGGCGGTAGTTTCGGCGCCAAAAATAACAGTATTTAACGATTCACGCCAAGGCGATAGGGTTTTGTCGGTGCTGTTTTTTGGAGGTGATAATTTTTTCATTGCCGGTTTGAATAGTCAGAGTCTCTGGTGCTATGTGTGTATGAGGGGTGTAAAATCAGGTAACTTACTTTAACCGGGTGGGAGGTGGAGTGGGTTAATTGTGTTGACAGGCAAAGATTCCGGGTGCATTTCGTAGGTAGCCTTGATAATCCATGCCATAGCCAAATAAGTAGCGATTAGGCGATGTGAGTGCAATAAAATCAGCGGTTATAGGTTTGGGCTTATTCAGTTGCTTATCGATTAAAACGGCACTGAAAATTTCCTTAGCCCCCTGTTTTCGACAAAAATGAGCGATTTCATCCAGTGTGATGCCTTCATCTAAAATATCATCTACTAATAGTACGGTGCGGTCAGTTAAAGAAGATTGTGGCTTTGCAAGCCAATGAAGACTATCGCCGTGGGTGTTATGACCATAACGGCTGACATGAATACTATCAAGTGTTAAGGGGAAGTTAAGTTTGGGGAGTAAATGCCCGGCAGTAATAATGCCGCCATTGATGACGCACATAACGAGGGGGTTTTTATCGTTAAGTTGGCTATTAATTTGATGAGCGATGTTGCTTAGGGCCGTTTCTATTTGGTGTTTATCATAAAGTAAATCGGCGTTTTTTTGGATATCTTTGATGGCATCTGGCGGCAGCATAATTAGTTATTTAACAGTGATAAGATTTGGTTGCGGGCAAAGAGCCAATGTTCAGATTGACTCAAGGGTGTGGTGAGTGTTGTTTTAGTTGCGCGCATTTTTTCAAGCCGGTGTTGCCGCAAGGTGTTATTTTTAAGGGGTAAAGAGTCGAGAACAGTACTGGCAGCATCGGGGTTGTTACAAACAAGAACCATGTCACAGCCTGCGTCGAGGGCTTTTTGTGCGCGTTTTGGGTAACTTTCTGAAAAAGCAGCACCGGCCATAGATAAATCGTCACTAAAAATGGCACCGTTAAAGTTCAGTTGATCACGAAGAATAGTGTTAAGCCAAAAAGATGAAAACCCAGCGGGTTGGTCATCGATTTCAGAATAGACAATATGTGCGGGCATAATAGCTTCAATTTGATCTGCAATGAGTGCTTTAAAGGGTAGTAGATCATGAGACTGGAGGGTGGGTAAATGTCGCTTATCGACGGGTAATTCCAGATGGGAGTCCGCGGCAATGGCGCCGTGACCCGGGAAATGTTTTCCGACAGCGGCCATGCCCGCACGTCTCATTCCATTCCGGAATGCAGTGGCGAGTTGGGTTGCTTGACTGGGGTCTTGAGAGAAGGAGCGATTTCCTATAATCTCGCTAACACCGCTGTCAACATCTAGAACGGGTGCAAAACTGAAATCGACTTGGCACTGTAAGAGTTCAGCGGCCATTAACCAGCCGGCTGTGGTTGCTAATGATTCGGCTTCTTTCCCGAAGGATTGGTAAGTATTGGCAGGCGGTAGTCGGGTAAAGCCTTCTTGAAATCGTTGAACGCGGCCCCCTTCTTGGTCGACACCAATGAGGATGTTGTCTTTTCGGATGCTACGAATGTCATGGCATAATTGGGTAACTTGTTTTACATCTTGAAAATTACGTTGAAATAAAATAATGCCGCCAGTATTGGGGTGGCGTATTTTTTCCTTTTCGTGGTCTAAAATGGATTGACCGACAAGGTCAATCATGACCGGTCCCATGGGTTGCTGGTAGGTCATGGCTTATAGGCTGTGATTAATGATTGCGTGAAATTAAGAATAGAGGTGAGCGCTGATTCACTATACGGTTCAGGTTTAAATTGTCCCCAAACAGGATTGGGCCATGCACGATCCGTTTCGAAACGCACGACATGGTGGATGTGCAGTTGAGGTACTTTATTGCCAATAGCGGCGATATTTAATTTATCTGCTTTAAAGTGTTGTTGAAGGTGTTCTGCTAAATAGCAAGATTCGTGGATGAATTGCAGTCGATCGTTAGAATTAAGTTGATGGATTTCCTGAAGATTGTCACCTTCCGGAATCAGAATAAACCAGGGATAATGACGTTCGTTCATTAGACGAACATGACAAAGTTTAAAACGGCCAAGCGCGATGGTGTCTTGGGCTAATTGGGAATGTAAGGTAAAGGCCATGGCTAGCGTGTCATTAATTCTTTATATATTAAAATAGCACTTGATTGAGGTATGCGATCCAGTGTACTTTTCCCTTTAGTAAAATACAAATTTCAGAGTAATTAGGTTTTATAATGACGACAGAAGTACTGCAACAAGTTCCAGAAGCTCATCTTCCGAAAAAGCCGTTAGCGATTTCATTTCGCTGGTTATTGGGTGTTTATGCCATTATTCCTATTTGTTTACTTTTGCAGTTAGCTGATAGTCAGTTCTGGGGCGAGTCCTTGAAAGAGGCGTTGCCGACCAGCCCTAATCATTTTGTCTTTTTTAATATCTTATTTGGTATTCCGCATATTGTCGCCAGTGCAATTGTCATGACTAGCAATGTTGAATACCTTAAAACTTTTAAGGTTAAGGTGATTGTGATGACCTTGGCTTTAGCCGTTTTCTTTGGCTTTGGCAGTCAACTGTTGCCGTATTATTCTATGTATATTTTAGTGGCTTCTTGGACCGTATTGCATGTTTTAAAACAGCAGCATGGTTTGGCTCGGGGTGTTTGTCGATTGTCAGATCGGCAGTTTAATATTCAGTTGTATTTGAGCGTTGCGACCGGTATTTTAGTTTATATTGGTATCTTTATGAAAAACAATCTGTCACCTAGCGAAGTGCTTGTGATTAAAAGTATTGTTTCTATTTTGAGTATTGCGTTGTTAGTGTCGACGTTTTCTTGTCAGAAGTCAGTTCCCACATTATTTGGCAAAATGTTTTTATGGGCAAATGCTTTTCTAGTTTTTTCAAGTTTTTATTTATTTGCTCAGGAGTATTATTTTTTGGCTATTTTAGTGCCAAGATTAGTGCACGATATTACCGCGTATATTTTCTATGTGACGCATGATTACAATCGCCACAGTGTCGAGCCTCGAAATTTTATTTATCGGGGTGCTAAGAAAATAGGGTTATCGATTTTTCTGGTGTTGCCGCTATTATCGTTTGCGATAGCCTTTGGGTTACAACAATACGGCGATTACCTTTGTCAGGTGTTAATAGAGTTCTTTTTTGGCGTTGAAATTAGGCGGGTAATTACCTTAGTGTTTATTGGTTATTTAAGCTTAATGCACTACTACACAGAGTCTTTTACCTGGAAAGGGGACTCGCCTTATCGACAGTTTATTACCTTTACTAAATAACCTAAGCAGGGGGTATCAGAACATTATGGGATTCTTTTTTACCTGTGTTTCAAACTGATTTAAACGTTCAACAGTGCCAATATCCAGCCAGAAGTCATGGCTGAGTTCACCGGAAATGCCTTTTGCTTGGATACCCGCTTGCAGGAGCGGTTTGAGTGCGGATTTACTGACGGGTTGATTGTTAAAAAGTTTGGGGTGATAGAGGCCAATGCCACTGAAAGTGTAGCGTGGAGAGGCGTTCTCTGTAATAAGGGTGTTTTTGATAGCAAAATCACCGTGAGGGTGATGCGCTGGATTAGGGACAAGGATGAGGTGCGCTAAATCAATCGGTTGTTCTTTTAACGTTGAAAAATTAAAGTCAGTAGCGATATCGCCGTTGACCACAATAAACGGTTTTTCACCGAGTAAGGGTAAGGCATGGATAATACCGCCTGCAGTTTCCAGCGGATTGCTTCCCTCATCAGAGTAGCTTATTTTGGCATTAAAACGCTGGCCGCAGCCTAAGGTCTCTTTGATTTGTGCACCGAGATAAGCAATATTGATGACTAAGTCTTGAAAGCCTTCGCTGACCAGGCGTTCAATAGTGTATTCGATTAACGGCTTGCCTGCGACAGGGAGTAAGGGTTTGGGCTGTTTATCGGTCAGTGGGCGGAGTCGTTCGCCGCGGCCGGCAGCTAGAATCATGGCTTTCATGATGGCAGGTTTTTCGCTGGCAAAACCTCGTTTCTGAGTAGTTGGCTGAACGGTGAGAGTTCTGGGTAATCATTGCTGATATTAATGACATAATTAAGGGTACGTGGGATATCGTTGAGGTAATTTGCTTTGTGGTCGCGTATTTTTAAACGTGAAAAAATACCGATCGCTTTCAGATGGCGCTGAAGTCCCATTAAGTCAAACCAACGGATAAATTGTGGTAACTCACATTGCCAGCGTGGGTGATTTTGTAATTGACGGTGGTACGCGGTAACCCAGTGTAAAACGTGTTGTTTGGGCCAGGTGATATAACAATCTCGTAAAAGAGACACTAAATCGTAGGTGATAGGGCCGTGTACAGCATCTTGAAAATCAATAATGCCAGGCGAGTGTTCTTCGAGAAGCATCAGGTTGCGGCTGTGAAAGTCTCGATGAACAAAAACCTGTGGTTGTTCGAGTGCTGATTTAATTAGCAGTGTCCACGTACGATCTAATTCTCGATGTGCTGCTGGCGAGAGGGTGATGTCGAGAAGTTGAGTTAAAAACCAGTCTCTAAATAAGTCGAGTTCTTGATGCAATAAGGCGTGATTATAGGCCGGCAGAGTATTCTGGGCGGGATTAATATTTATTTGCATCTTGAGTAAAGCGTGCATAGCCGCCTTATAAAGCGTATCAACGGTTTTAGGTGTTAAGTGGTCCAGATAACAGGTGGGTCCGAAATCATCCAGTAGTAAAAATCCTTCACGGGTATTTTGGGCATAAATTTGAGGGGCTTTAAGGCCGTTTTGGGTCAGTAATTTGCTGATTTTTATAAAAGGCATCAGGGCCTCTTTCTCCGGAGGGGCATCCATTACGATATGACTTCCCTGTGGGTGAACTATTCTGAAATAGCGTCGGAAGCTGGCATCAGTGGAGGCGGGTTCAATGGCGGTATAGTTAAATTCTAGGGTATGACCTAACCAATGCTTAATGGCAGAAAGTCTTGAATCAGTGTTTGGCATAAAAGGCTTGAATTAATTAATTAAAGCGGCGGATGAATTACTGTAAGATACTATAGTATTTGATTTAGTACAGCTCAGCTAATAAAAAAACTATCGGTATTTATGTTTCCTCGATTATGCGTTGTTTTATGTCTTTTGTTTTATAACGTACTAGCGTTATCACAGGAGGCTACAGCAGGCTGGAGTTGCCAGCAAAAAAAAGGCAGTCAAGAATGGTTGTGTGTCACCGGTCCGGAACTTAAGGGCAGACCTTTAACTGAATCAAAAAGAATCTCACCGACTATCACCGAATTAGTGCTGCCAGAGGCGGCATACATTCCGACTGTTTTAAAAGAATCCACGCCGGTAAAGTTACCTCCTGGAACGATTGCAAAGCGTCCGGGATGGACTTGTCTGCCCGAGGATGAGGATAAAACCTGGGGCTGTAGTTTAATGGGGCGTGACCCTCAAGGGGAGGGACGAGTGGTGGCTGATGATGACTTTAAGTCATCGGTATTGGAGCCTGCGTTTGCTGTTGCACAGGAAGATATTTTTAAAATGATGCAAGGCGATTTGAAATATGACCCGTGGGAAAATTGTGAACGTTTGCCGGTCAATCGCCAAGATTTTGCAGTCGATGAGCCGTTCCGTTTAAGTTCACCTCTGGTTATTGAAGGAGATTCAGCGGAGTCCTTTGATAATGAAGTGACGACCTTTGTCGGTAATGTTGAAATGGTTCGGGCCGACCAACGCACCCTCTCTGATAAAGCCTCCTTAGATAAAGTCTCTAATAGCATTGATGCGCAAGGCAATGTTTATTATCGCGCGGATGATATATCTTTTTACAGTGATACTTCGTTTATGAAGTTAGCAACCGATGAATCACGGCTGAGAAAGGCCTTGTTTATAGCCCCGGGTTCAAGAACGCGGGGCACGGCAGATGTGGTTTACCGTGAAAGTGAATTCTTAACACGCTATAAAAATGTCGCTTATACCACTTGTAAACCGGGTAATCAGGATTGGGTCGTGCATGCGCAGCGAGTAAAATTGAACAAGCAAACCGGTAAAGGCGCAGCTAAAGATGCCTGGCTTGAATTTAAGGGTGTGCCGGTTTTTTATACCCCTTATTTTGCTTTTCCAATTGATGACCGGCGGGTTTCGGGTTTTTTAAATGCCGCTTGGGATAATACCGAGAAAAATGGTTTAGATTTTACCGTGCCTTATTACTGGAATATTGCATCCAATTACGATGCGGTGCTAAGGCCGCGTTATATGTCCGAGCGCGGTTTAATGCTCGCCGGTGATTTTCGTTACTTAACCGCGTCAAGTAAAGGTGAGTTTTCAGGTGAATTTTTAATCAGTGATAATAAGGCGACTGCATTGGATGAGGTTACACCCAATCCACATAAGGATAAACAACGAGGCAATTTTAAGTGGCGACATAACAGCCGTTGGGCGTCTGATTTATTGACCGGCGATAGTCTAGCCTTTGATGTTGATCTTAATTATTTGTCAGATGATGACTACTATAATGAGTTGGCTAATTCCTTTACGGTGACTCAAAGCACCCAAATGCGAAGTTTTAGTCAGTTGCAATATAAAACCGATGAATGGCTGCTTTCAGGGCTGGTGGAGCATTTTCGGACACTGGATCATAGTGATGATAAACCGTATACACGGTTACCTAAGATCGATTTTAATGTAAATAAGACATTGGATTTTGAGTCCTTGTCTCTTGACGTAGCGGCTGAAAATGAATTTGTCTATTTTGATAAAAACAGCGGTGATACCGGGTCTCGTATTAATTTAAAGCCCAGTTTGAGTCTGCCTTTGCAGATAGCAGGCCTTAATATGACTCCTAAAGTATCGGTGCAGCATACCCAGTATTGGTTGGAAAACACCGGTAATAAAAAAACGGAATACAGCCGTACGCTGCCCATTGTCAGTATGGACACGCGCTTTGTGCTTGAGAAGGAATATGAGGACGTGTTAGGGCTAAACCTGATGCATGCAATAGAGCCACGGGCATACTATTTATATATTCCAGAAGAAACGCAAAGTAATCCAATATTTGATACGAGTCTTTCAGATTTTAATAGTGGGCAGTTATTTAGAGAGAATCGTTTTAATGGTGTTGACCGGTTAGGGGATGCAAATCAAGTTACCCTCGGATTAACAACGCGGCTTGCGAATACGGATACCGGACTTGATTTGGCTAAATTGACTGTGGGGCAGATTTATTATTTTAGGGATAGGTCTGTTGTGCTTCCAGGTGGTGTGGTTGACACGAGTAATTATTCACCGGTTATTGCAGAGTTGAGTGGTGCCATGAACGCGCAGTTAACCTATAAAGCCAATCTCTTTTGGGATGTGGACAGCCAAGATATTAACCGTGGTAGCGCTTCGTTAGCGTATCGCGGGGAAGACCGGGAGATTGTGAATGTCGGTTATAATTACCGAAAAAATAGTATTATTCAAAGTGATATGTCGTTTCTGTGGCCGATCTATGATGACTGGAGCGTCTTTGGCGGCTGGGTTTATTCGCTGAAAGATAATTTATCCACGGAAATGTTTGCAGGACTCGAGAAAGAAAACTGTTGTTGGCGGTTTAGGGTGTTAGGAAAGCGTTATGCGAATGCGAATGTTGAAATTGATGCGAGCACCGATAATGAACGATACGATACGGGGTTATTTGTGCAATTAGAACTGAAAGGCTTAACGGGGTTAGGGGATAAACTCGATGCTTTCTTGGAACAAGAATTACCGGGCTATCAATCGCCTGCGCAATAATAAATGAGAGATGGATATTTAATGGATAATGCAGTGCGATTTTTGATTGCGGTTACTTTTTTGTTGGCAGTTTCCAGTGTTCGTGCCGAAGCTGAATACCTTGATGGCATTATGGCCGTGGTTGAAGATGCTATTATTCTTGAAAGTGATTTGGCCCGTGAAACGCATGCGGTGATGCAGAATATGCAAGCAGACAGCGCCAATATGCCACCTGAGTTTATTGTGCGTAAGCAAATCTTAGATCGCATGGTGATCGAGAAATTACAATTATTGATAGCTGAACGAATGGGGATCCGTATAACCGATACGGTTTTACAGCAGGCTGTTAGTGATATTGCGGCACGAAACCAGTTAAGCCTTGATGATTTTCGTACCCAATTAGAACGTCAACGCATCAGTTATCAGAGTTTTGTAGAAAATGTTAAAAAAGAAATTACGATTAGCCAATTACGTGGCCGTGAGGTCGCAAGCCATGTCAAAGTGAGTGAACGTGAAATTGATCATTTTATGGAAACACAAAGCCAAGAGGGCAGTGAGAATGTTCAATATCATTTACGTCATATTCTCGTCGCTCTGCCTGAACAAGCGAATGCGTCAGATATAAAAAATGCCAAAGATAAAGCTAATCGGTTACTTGAAAAGTTACAGCACGGGGGTGATTTCAAGCAAATTGCGATGACAGAATCTGATGGCGGACAAGCCTTATCGGGCGGTGATTTGGGTTGGCGTTCTTTAGCACAGGTTCCCAGTATTTTTGTTGAACAAACGAGAACTTTGTCGGCAGGGCAGGTCGGCCCATTAATTCGCAGTCCCAGTGGTTTTCATATTATTAAGATGGCGGAATTAAAGGGCCGGTCAAAACATATGATTACCCAGACACAGGCGCGTCATATTTTAATTAAATTGAATGAACTCATTAACGATCAAGAAGCGCAAAAGCGGTTGTTAGCCTTAAAAGACCGTGTTGAAAATGGAGATGATTTTGCTGTTTTGGCGCGCTCTCACTCTGATGATAAGGCCTCGGCATTGAAAGGCGGGAGTCTAGGGTGGGTGAGCCCGGGTTATTTGGTTCCGCCCTTTGAAGAGGCAATGAATAAATTGGCAGTTAATGCGCTCAGCGCGCCGGTGCAAACGCAATTTGGCTGGCATTTGATTCAGGTTTTAGAGCGGCAAGACCGTGATAATAGCGTGGAGTATAAGAGAAGTCGTGCCCGTGAACAAATTCGCCAGCGTAAAATAGAAGAAGAAACAGAACTTTGGTTGCGCCGATTACGTGATGAAGCTTTTGTAGATATTAGATTGGAGAAGCTTTGAGCATTTATTGGGATTATTGCATTTTAGACAATTTCTATGGACAGTAAAATACCACCACAATTAAGGGTTAAATTAAAAGCCCATTTAAAAAAGCCTTTGCAGCGCATTATTAAACGGAAAAGTATGGATGATTGGGTGGTGTTAGTTGAGGATATTTCCAAGGAATTGGATATTAGTATTGTGCACTGTGCAGCAGCGTTTGCACAACTTAATGAGAGTAATTTTCAAAGACGTAGTGTTATAAAAGAGGTGACTACACAACTTCCGGCGATGGGGGTTGTGACCGCTCAAACGGATAAAATGATCCCTTATCGTCTTGAAATAGGTTTCAATCAACAGGTTTCGATCGATGCGCTAAAGCAATTTTTAGTCGATGAGGCCGGCGTTGAAAGGGATAAAATTGAGATTGTTGAGTTTTTAGCTAACCATACCCGTGTTAATTTGCCGGAGGGTATGCCGAATGATATTTTTCAGCACTTGAAGTCTGCTTGTCTTAATCGTAGAGCATTGAAAATAACCTGTTTAGGGGTTAGTCAAGGAACCGGAAAATCATTTAGGAGCCGACCTAACAGGCGCTCTAAGAAACACTGGAATAAGGGTAAAGGTAATCCTGTTAAGGAAGAACGGTAGAACCCCCTGAGTGCTTATCTACGAGCGAATTATAGATCATAAAATATAGGATATAAATGCAAATACAATATATTAATACCCCTGAGAAATTAGCGGTTCTTTGTCAAGACTTGGCTGGTGCCCCTTGGCTGGCTCTGGATACTGAGTTCTTACGGGAGAAGACCTATTATTCTAAATTTTGTTTGTTACAGATAGCAACGCCTTCATTGGTCGCTTGTGTTGATCCGTTGGCATTAGAGACCATTGATAATCTCTTAGATATTATTTATAACCCTGAAGTAGTTAAGGTTTTTCATTCAGCGCGGCAGGATTTAGAAATTTTTTATCATTTGCGAGGTTCATTACCTACGCCGGTATTTGATACGCAAGTTGCTGCACCCTTGTTAGGGTTTCAGGATAATCCGGGGTATGCGATGTTAGTGTCAAGTTGGTTAAATGTTAATTTAACGAAAGAACATACCCGTACAGATTGGAGTAGTCGGCCACTTTCCGAAGGTCAGATTGCCTATGCTGCGGATGATGTGATTTATTTGGCTGAAATTTATCAACGAATGCTTAAAAAGTTAACCGATTTAGGTCGTTTGACTTGGTTGAAAGATGATTTTGATCATTTGAGTGACGTGACTGTTTATCAGGCAAATCCTGAGCTAGCGTGGTTGAAAATAAGAGGCTTAAAGAAGTTAACTAAAAAACAATTATCGGTCGCTCAAAGTTTAGCGCAGTGGCGTGAACGTAGTGCTCAGCAAGAGAACAGGCCGCGAAATTGGTTATTAAGGGATGATTTGATTATTGATCTTGCCAGATTGCAGCCCAATAAGATTGGTGAGTTGATTAAGGTACGTAACCTTCACGAACGTACAGTCAAGCGTCACGGCCATGAGTTATGCGCATTGATACAGCAGGCTGTTCAGGAAGAGCCTGTTCCGAGGGTGGCGACGGTAACTAATGCAGATAAAAATCATCATCATGATGCCATTGTGGATGTTCTGAATGCGGTCGTTCGTATCAGAGCGAAAGAAAACTCTATAAGCCCCAGTGTATTAGCCAGTCGTAAACAATTAGATGAATTGCTGCAAAATGCTTCTGAAAGTTGTTTATTGCAGGGGTGGCGCGCTAGTATGGTGGGTAATGAATTATTGGCTATTATTTCAGGGGAATTTTGGGTCGGTGTTGCTGCAGATACTATTCAAATTGCTTCACCTGAAGAAATTAGTAACAACCCCGGTCAGTAATGGTTAAAGCGGAAGAGCCCTCAATAGAAAATGCATTTAATGTAGCGCAAGTTCGGTTAATTAATAACAGTTATACGCGGGTTTTAGGCGAGGCATTGTTATTCGGTTATCAAAATGAAAGAGCGTTGGCAGAGGCGCTCTTTGAGGCCCCCTTTGTTGTTATTTCCCATGATGTTGCCAGCGATCCTGTGTTTAATTACGGTAATCAAATGGCGCTTTCATTATTTGAAGTGACTTGGGCTGAACTGGTGAGTTTACCTTCACGTTTTTCGGCTGAGTCGGTGGTTCAAGAAGAGCGATCAGACTTATTAGCGCGGGTAAAAAAAGACGGGTTTATTGCTGATTACCACGGTATTAGAGTGTCTAAAACAGGTCGTCGTTTTCGTATAGACAGGGCTGTTGTCTGGAATATTTTTGATGACCTAGGCGCTTATCAAGGGCAAGCGGCTTGTTTTAAAGAATGGCGCTTTCTTGATTAAAATGATCTGTTAGGCAGTAAATGGTAGGGCCATAAAAAAGCCCGGTAAGAAACCGGGCTTTTCTGGGGATGAGTCGGCTGTCAAACGTGACTATCGCTCACCGCTGAATGCGGCTAATAATTGTAATAAACTCATGAACAAGTTAAAAATAGATACATATAAGGTAACCGTTGCGAGAATATAATTAGTTTCACCGCCATGAATGATGGCGCTTGTTTGAAATAAAATCATACCTGACATGAGTAAAATGAACATGCCGGATACTGCAAGAGAGAGTGCAGGTATAGAGAACACCATGGCTCCGATGCCCGCTAGAAAGGCAACCAGTACACCTACCATTAAAAATCCAGACATAAAGCTGAAGTCTTTTCGGGTGGTTAGGGCATAACCTGATAAGCCAATAAAGATAACACCTGTTCCGCCCAAAGCGGTCATAATCAATTCGTGGCCATTACTGAATGCATTTAAATACATGTTCAGGATTGGACCGAGTGTTAGGCCCATAAATCCCGTTAGGGCGAAAACAAAAATGATTCCAAGGCCGCTGTTACAAAATTTATTGGTTAAAAAAAGTAAACCAAAATAACCGACCAAGGTGATGATCATTCCAGGGTGTGGTAAATTAAGCGCCATCGCAGCACCTGCTGTGCCGGCACTAAAAAGCAATGTCAGGGACAATAACATATAGGTATTACGCAATATTTTATTGGTAGACAGAATGCTTTCTTCTGAACGGGTTAGGGTTGAATTTAATCTCATTGCTGTAATTCCTCTTAAATAATAGTATGGGGTACAAAAAAATTTGACCGTATTATCCTACAAGAGTTTCTTTGGATATGTAAGGAGCCTGTGTAAAAAATAACCGGATCAAGGATCTATAATGGATTATAGTCGTTTTTTAAGGGTTTATTAAATGATCAGTTAATAACATTTTCAGTTTTTAACCGATCAAAAGCGGTTTTTACGGTTTCTGTTGTTGCTGATATTTCAAGCTGGCTGTGTTGAACAGGTGTTTGGCTAGCACAGAGACAGATCAGTCCTGATTGGTTAATTAACTGTGCATAATATGCGTTTTGGGCGTTGTCACCTTCAAGTACTGTTGCGGCATGACCGGTATCAAAAAGTCTTCTTTCTAATTGATAGGCCAGATTGGCATGATTGTTACCGGTTATGTTGATGGTCATCGCTTGTTGAGAAAAGCGGGCCGCTTTTTCTGCCATACTCACCGGTTGGAGTTGATCATTACTGTCAATACTCTCCGTAATCATACCCGCACCCACAGTCACATTGCTAAGTCGATCAATAATGACAAAAGCACCAGTGCTTTGATTCGTTTTATAGGTGTCAAAAACGATCGGTGCATTGATGGCTAAACTACAAGTGCCAATTTCATTTAAATTTAATTGCTCGGCTTCTATTTGTGCCAGTGTGTTGACATCGGTACGGTGGTGTATTGATGAAATGGAGCCAGAAACACTGCGCGATGCACATTTGAAGATGTATTGTTTTCCCGGGATCATGGCGGTTTCGGTCATCCAGACAATTTCAGCTTTGAAATGGTCGCTGATAGAGGGGCTTTGATCAGATAATACAATCATGTCGCCACGGCTGATGTCGATTTCATCCGTTAAGGTCATGGTGACTGCCATCGGTGGGAATGCTTTTTCTAGTTCGCCGTCATAGGTGACTATCGATTTAATTGTGCTGGTCTTTCCAGAAGGGAGTGCGGTTATTTTATCACCGGTGTTAAAAATACCAGACGCGACTGTCCCGCAAAAACCGCGGAAATCAAGGTTGGGTCTGTTGACGTACTGAACGGGAAAGCGGGCATCTGTGAAATTACGGTCATTAGCAATTTCGACACTTTCTAGGGTTGCCATTAAGGGCAGGCCTGAGAACCAGGGCATTTCGGTGCTCTGATGAACGACATTATCGCCCTTTAAGGCGGAAATAGGCATAAAGATAATGTTAGTTAACTGGAGTTGCTCAGCGAATGATAAATATTCTGATTTAATGGTATTAAAAACAGTTTCATCGTAATGCATTAAGTCCATTTTGTTAATGGCAACGATAATGTGTTTTATACCCAATAATGAGGCGATGTAACTATGGCGTTTGGTTTGGGTTTTAACGCCGTAGCGCGCATCAATTAAGATGATGGCTAAATCACAGGTTGAAGCACCCGTTGCCATATTGCGGGTGTATTGTTCGTGTCCGGGTGTATCGGCAATAATGAACTTACGATTTGATGTGGAAAAGTAGCGATAGGCGACATCAATGGTAATGCCTTGTTCGCGTTCTGATTGTAAGCCGTCTACTAATAAGGCTAAGTCAGGCTGGTCTCCGGTGGTACCTGATTTTTGACTGTCCGCGGTGACTGCAGCCAATTGATCTTCGTAAATCATTTTGGAATCATAAAGCAGGCGGCCAATGAGTGTGCTCTTACCATCATCAACATTACCACAGGTCAGTAAACGTAATAATTCTTTACGCTCATGTTGAGCGAGGTAGGCGTTAATATCGGTACTAATTAATTCTGATTGATGTGACATGGCTTTCTTAAATAAGTTAGGCTTCCAGTAGAGTGTAATGGGCGCAGTTGAACAGGGTTGGTTAATTTAGTTAACTATGGAATTTAAAAGTAACCTTCTCTTTTTTTCTGTTCCATAGAACCTGCCTGATCAGAATCAATGAGGCGTCCTTGTCTTTCTGAAGAGGTGGTTAATAACATTTCCTGAATAATTTCAGGGAGTGTCGTCGCATTTGATTCAACAGCACCGGTCAAGGGGTAACAGCCGAGTGTTCGGAAACGGACCGTTTTCATTTCAATCTTATCTTCAGGGCCAATAGGCATGCGGTCATCGTCAACCATAATCAGTGTGCCATCGATGTTGACCACAGGGCGTTCTTGGGCAAAATAAAGCGGTACTATTGGGATGTTTTCTAAGTGAATATATTGCCAGATGTCTAATTCAGTCCAGTTTGATAATGGAAATACCCGAATACTTTCATTTTTGTCAATTTTGCCATTATAAATGTTCCATAATTCCGGGCGTTGGTTCTTTGGATCCCAGCGGTGATTCTTATCACGGAAGGAATAAACGCGTTCTTTAGCTCTTGATTTTTCTTCATCGCGGCGAGCACCGCCAAAAGCGGCATCAAACCGGTAATGATTTAAGGCTTGTTTTAAAGCATCGGTTTTCATGACGTCAGTGTGTTTTTTGCTGCCGTGGGTAAATGGGCCTATGCCTTGGTCGATGCCGTCTTGGTTGCTGTATATAAGTAGATCAAGGCCAAGTTCTTTGACTAGTTGATCACGGAATTGTATCATTTCCTTGAATTTCCACTTGGTATCTACATGCATCAGTGGAAAAGGTGGTTTCGCTGGGTAAAAGGCTTTCATCGCCAGATGTAACATGACAGCTGAATCTTTACCAATTGAATATAGCATAACCGGTTTGTCAAATTCAGCAGCAACTTCTCTGATGATATGAATGCTTTCAGCTTCAAGTTGCTTGAGATGTGTTAATTTATAATCAGTCATTAAATAGTCCGTGTAGAGATAAGGCAGAGCCGGTTATTTTTTTTACATAACCCATCATTCTATAAACTTACTCGCATAAATGCTAGTTAGATTGTCTTTCATTTTAGTCGTTGTTATAGGTTCTTCAAATTTTATCCGTTGCTGATAAGGTTTTCTTAAGTAAAATAATTTTTTCTCTAGGGGGGTAGTCTTATTTTAGCAACTAAAAAGGTCTTTATAGAATCCGTTTATGGATGGTTGTTATGATGCGATTAAATGCGGTGTTGGTTCTTTTTTTTCTGGTCACCAGTACAGTTAATGGTAGTGAGATTAGTCTTGCAGCCTCTTCGAATTTAAGTGTCGTCTTACCAAGGGTGATTACCTTATTTGAAAATGAGACGGGTCATATTGTTAATTTATCCTTAGGGTCTTCCCGCAATATAGCGCATCAACTTCGTCGTGGTGCACCGTATGATATGTTTTTGAGTGCTGACGAGGCATCTATTGGGAAGATTAGAAAACCCAGTGCATCGGCTTTAAACGGTACGGTTTATGCCTTAGGTAAATTATGTCTTTTCCTTCCGAAGTCTTCGGATTTAGTCTTAGCGGCCGATCTTTCTGGACTGAGAGTAGGATTAGCGCAGAGGCCGCTATTTAAAATTGCTATCGCTAATCCAGAGATAGCCCCTTATGGCGAGCTGGCGCGTCAGGCATTAAAAGCCAGTAATTTGTGGGACTACTTTAAAAATGCTCTAGTCTTCGGAGACAATGCAGCTCAAGCCGCTTTTTTTGCAGCGACAAATTCGGTCGATGCCGCATTGTTGCCTTGTTCATTGGCACAGTTTTCAAAATTACGGGACCGTGGTCGCGTAATTGAGGTTTCAGACAAACTTTATACGCGGGTTGCACAGGCAATGGTAATGTTAAATAAAGACAGTCAATCGGTGAGATCTTTTTTTGACTTTATGCAAACAACGCAAGTTCAGCAACTGCTCCTGACTAATGGTTATTCTTTACCCTGAATGCTTATGGAATGGTCTGCTTTCTTTTTATCGTTATGTTTATCATTGATTTCCGTTACGATTTTACTTGTTTTGGGTTTGTTGATTGCGCGTTCTTTGGCGTGGAAGCGTTTTGTGGGTAAAGGTGTTATTGAAGCATTAATTACTTTACCCTTAGTATTACCACCCACGGTTTTAGGTTACTTTTTTCTTCGTTTTCTGGGCCGAGAATCTATGCTGGGTGATTGGTTTGAGTCGTGGTTTCATGAACCCTTAGTTTTTTCATTTACGGGCTTGGTCTTAGCATCGGTGATTTATAGTTTGCCCTTTGCGGTTCAACCCATGTTACGTTCTTTTGAGTCAATACCTCAGTCGATTCGTGAAGCTGCTTGGTGTTGTGGACTTAGTCATTGGCAAACCTTTTGGCGAATTGAATTACCTTTGGCAATGAAAGGTGTGCTAACGGGTTGTGTGTTGAGTTTTGCTCATACGATGGGTGAATTTGGTGTCGTGTTAATGGTGGGTGGGAATATACCCGGAGAAACAAGAACTATTTCAATAGCGTTATTCGATAAGGTTCAGACTTTTGATGAAGGCGCTGCCGATAGTATGGCGTTGTTTATGTTGTTATTTTCATTAGTGTTACTTATTTTGATCAATTTAGTGGGTGATAAACACCTTCAGGGCTTGAAATAATGTGCTGTGTTGAATTTATTTTTCAAAGACAGGTGGCTTGATAATGGCATTAGTGGTTGCTATTCAGCAGTGCGAGCCAATTAATATTGATGTTGAGTTTTCTTGCAAGGCGGGTGATGTCTTAGCGATTGTTGGACCCTCGGGGAGTGGTAAAACAACATTGTTAAGATGTATTGCTGGATTACATAAACCGCAAAATGGATTTATTTCTTTTGCGGGAAAACTCTGGTTTGATGCTGAAAAAAAGTTTTATGTAGTGCCACAACAGCGACAGGTTGGTTTTGTTTTTCAAGATTTTGCTTTATTTCCCCATTTGACTGTTCTGGATAACATTCAATTGGCAATGCCGGTCAGCAGTAAAGTTGGAGCGCATCAGTTATTGGCCAGAGTACACCTAACGGGGTTGGAAAATCGTAAACCTGAAACGCTTTCAGGTGGACAGAAACAACGGGTTGCACTGGCAAGAGCGTTAGCAATAGAGCCTCAGATTTTATTATTAGATGAGCCATTCTCATCAGTTGATCAGGTGACACGACGGAAATTACGGTTGGAGATGTTGCAATTAACGCGGCAATTGGCGGTGCCGATTATTTTAGTCACCCATGATTTGGATGAGGCGTGTTTGTTGGCGAACAAAATGGTTGTTTTGCATAAAGGTGTTGCATTACAGTCAGGGGAGCCGCAGGTGCTCCTTAAAAAACCGGCCAATGCAACAGTCGCTCGATTGGTTGATGTGAAAAATTTATTTAACGGTACGGTTATAAAACACGGTGGTATGAGTTTTTTGCAATGGGAGGCAGAAACGCTAACGTTACCGGGGAATCCATTTGATAATGGTGCGTCGGTAAGTTGGTGTATTAGGTCGGCAGATATTTTATTACACAGTCGAATACGACCTTCTGGGGGTGAAAAAGAAAACCCACTGACCGTCACTATTGAAGAGCTTATGTTAGTCGGTGGTATTTTTAATTTAATTGTATCGTTAAGTGGCAGTCATCAGGTATTGCTGCATATGGATCTTCCGCCTCATGTTGTTGAACGTAATCATTTAAAGATTGGAGAATCAATTAATATTTCTATTCCTGAACAAGCGATTCATCTTATGCCTACAGTGGTTACTGATTCAGTCGGTAACTGATGATATGGTCGACAACAGAAGGGTCGGCAAGTGTTGAGGTATCACCCAGATTTGTTATTTCATTGGCTGCAACCTTTCTAAGAATACGGCGCATAATTTTTCCTGAACGTGTTTTAGGTAATCCTGGAGTCCATTGGATAAAATCAGGTTTGGCAATGGCACCAATTTCCTGTGTAACCAGGGCTAAAAGTTGTTGATGAAGTTTTGAGTCGGGAGTGACATTAACATTAACGGTCACGTAAGCGTAAATACCTTGTCCTTTGATGTCATGCGGGAATCCAACGACAGCAGCTTCGGCAACCTGCGGGTGGAGTACTAGGGCGCTTTCGACTTCAGCTGTCCCCATACGATGTCCAGAGACATTAATAACGTCATCAACGCGCCCCGTTATCCAGTAATAACCGTCACTATCACGACGGGCACCATCACCGGTAAAGTAATAGCCAGGAAAAGTCTTGAAATAAGTTTCTATAAAGCGTTCATGATCTCCGTAGACGGTTCGTGCTTGCCCTGGCCACGGGTGGGTTATGACCAATACACCTTGCGCTTCACCAGCTAGTTTATGACCATCATTATCTAAAATAGCAGGTGTAACACCAAAAAAAGGGCGTGTTGCAGAACCCGGTTTTAATGCAGTGGCACCGGGGAGGGGGGTGATTAAATGCCCGCCTGTTTCAGTTTGCCACCAGGTATCAACAATTGGGCATTGGCTGTTACCGACTATGTGGTAGTACCATTCCCAGGCTTCTGGGTTAATAGGTTCGCCAACAGTACCTAAGATGCGGAGGCTATTGCGTTTAGTTTGGGTAACAAAATGATTACCTTGGGCCATTAATGCTCTGATTGCCGTTGGCGCGGTATAAAAAATATTGACTTGATGCTTATCTATAATTTGCCAAAACCGATCTGCTTCAGGGTAGGTTGGAACGCCTTCAAACATTAATGATGTTGCACCGTTACAAAGGGGGCCGTAAATAATATAAGAGTGTCCTGTAACCCAGCCAATATCAGCGGTACACCAATAAATTTCACCGTCTTGATAATCAAAAACATATTTGTGGGTAATAGCGCAAAACAGCAGATAGCCACCGGTCGAATGGACTAAACCTTTGGGTTTTCCTGTGGAACCTGAGGTATAGAGGATAAATAATGGATCCTCAGCATCCATAGGCTCAGGTGGGCAAATCTCTGAAGCCGTCGCCATGGCTTCGTGATACCAGATATCTAGATTAGGAAACCAGTCGATGGACCCTCCCGTGTTTTTGATCACTAAAACATGTTCTATGCTGGGGCAATTTTTTATCGCTTTGTCGGCATTGGCTTTGATGGGGTGCGTTTTACCGCCGCGGTTACTTTCATCGGCACAAATCAGTAATTTACAGTCAGAGTCATTAATTCTTTCACGCAAGGCTTCTGCTGAAAATCCGCCAAAAACAATAGAGTGGACAGCGCCAATGCGGGTGCATGCAAGAATAACAGTGGCTGATTCAATAATCATCGGGAGGTAAATACAAATCCGATCCCCTTTTGTGATGCCTAAAGATTTTAAGACATTGGCTAATTTACAAACTTGATGGTGGAGTTCTTTATAACTGAGTTGCTGGTCTATTTCAGGGTTATCACCTTCCCAAATAAGGGCTGTTTGGTCACCTCGCGTTGCTAAATGCCGGTCTAAGCAGTTATAGCTGACATTGAGTTGTCCCCCCTCAAACCAGCGAATATGTCCCTGGGGATAGTCATAATCTAGAACGGTATGCCAAGGCTGGCTCCAATCGAGAAATAGCTCAGCTTGATCAGCCCAAAATTGTTCTGGGTGAGTAATGGATTGTTGGTAAAGGGTATTGTATTCTGCTTCAGAAATATGTGCTTGGGACGCAATGTCTGAATTTATGGGGTAAATTTTAGCGTCGGACATGAGGTGATACGCCTTAATTGATTTAACAGTTATGTCATTTAAAGGTTTATGGTGGATATTTTCTCTAGACGCTTAATATCCCAAGAACTGATCGCCCAGTCAAGCAGTTCGTTGAGGGGTGCTGACGTTAATTCGTGGGGAGGGTTTTGTTGTAGTTGGGTTAATAAATAAAAAAGTGTTTGACACATGTTTTTTGTGTGAACGGGGTTGGCAAAGGCTTGTTTACTGAGTTTAGCGCCAAGAGCATCAACGATAATGGGCACATGTTGGTAGTGTGGTGTGGCAAATCCTAATTGTTGCTGTAAGAAAACCTGTCTGGGCGTTGAGTCTAACAAATCAATACCGCGGACAATTTCGGTAATATTTTGAAGATGATCTGAGACGACGACAGCTAATTGATAGCTAAAAATATGGTCGCGGCGTTTAATTATAAAATCACCGATCTCTTGATGAATTTTTTGTTGCTGTTGGCCGTGTAAAGCGTCGAAGACTGAAATGATTTGGCTGGGTGTTTTGATACGAAGCGAGTGTGGATTTGTACGTGAGTGTTGGCGCGTACGGCAAAATTCTGGATAAGTTATAATTTCAGGTTTTCTTAAGCGGTATCGGGCCAGTTGTTTTCGGGAACAGGTACAAGGGTAGGTAAGGTCGTTTTTGGTGAGTTGATCGATAGCATTCTGATAGTGTTCAAGCCATTGGGACTCATAGGCGACCTCGCCGTCCCAATGTAAGCCGTAGGCATCAAGGGTCGTTAAAATGTTTTCTATAGCACCGGGAGCCAGTCGGGGTGTGTCTAAATCATCTATGCGTAATAACCAACGACCCTGGCTTTTACGAGCCTGAAGAAAGCTCGCTAAGGCCGTGAACAGTGAGCCAAGATGTAAGGGGCCGGTCGGAGAGGGGGCAAATCTCCCAATATAGGCGTTTTTGGTGGGCAGAGTGACTGCGGATTACCCCATTTGTTTTTCGCGTATTTCTTCTAATGTTTTGCAGTCGATGCAGAGTGTAGCCGTTGGTCGTGCTTCTAAACGGCGAATTCCAATATCAATACCACAAGATTCGCAAAAACCATAATCGCCATTTTCAAGGGTGCTTATCGCTTCTTCTATTTTTTTAATCAGTTTACGTTCTCTGTCGCGTGTTCTTAGTTCCAGACTGAATTCTGTTTCCTGTGTGGCGCGATCATTGGGGTCTGGAAAGTTAGCGGCATCATCCTGCATGTGATGAACTGTTCGGTCGACTTCGGACATGAGTTCATTTTTCCAGTTTCTAAGTAGTCGATGGAAATGTGCCTGTTGTGTTTCACACATATATTCCTCATCAGCAGTTCCTTGGTAGGGTTCTACTTTGTTTAACGGTTGATTGTCGGTATCCATTGTCAGTTAACTCCACATGCACAAAAAAATCAAATCGCGCCTTTTTTACCAGAAAGATATCATCTTAGCAAGAAATACAGTAGTTTTATAAGGGAATTAGTTGTTTTTTAGTGAGGGGTGCTTTGACTGTATTGGTTTCTGACAAAATGAAAAATATTACCTCGTTTCATGTGATGGCACTGTTAGAACGTGCTAAGGAGCTTGAAAAACAAGGACGGAATGTTATTCATATGGAAGTTGGGGAGCCGGATTTTCCCACGCCGGAACCCATTGTTACGGCGGGAATGAATGCAATAAGGCAGGGTGACGTTAAATATACACCCGCTGCCGGGTTGCCTGAGTTACGAGAACGTATTGCTTATTTTTATCAGCAGCGTTATGGCGTTACGGTGGCGGCGGAACGAGTTTTAGTCACACCTGGGGCTTCAGGTGCATTGTTACTGGCTTTGGGCGTGAGTTTGAATTCTGGCCAGAGTTTGTTAATGGCTGATCCCAGTTATCCTTGTAATCGTAATTTTATGGCTTTTTTGGGTGCTCAGGCTCAGTTGATTCCCGTGCGAGGAGAAACAAATTTTCAATTAACAGCTCAATTAATTGAGCAGAACTGGCAACAAAACACGCGAGGTGTTTTAGTCGCATCACCCAGTAATCCAACGGGAACGCTAATTTCAAAACAGGCATTAAATGAATGTATTGATATAACGGAGAAAAAAAAAGGGTGTTTTTATTCTGATGAAATTTATCACGGGCTTGTTTATCAAGGAGAAGCGCAAACAGCATTGGCTTACAATGATGATGTTTTTGTGATTAATAGTTTTTCTAAATATTTTGGAATGACCGGTTGGCGTGTTGGATGGTTAATTGTGCCGGCGTGTTTTTATGGTGCAGCAGAGAAGTTGGCTCAAAATTTATTTATCGCGGCGGCTTCACATTCACAATATGCTGCATTAGCGGCCTTAGATAATCAGTCTATGATGATCTTAGAAGCGAGACGTTTTGAGTTTCAGCGGCGTGGAGATTTTTTGTATGAGCAACTTATACGTCTAGGTTTTGTTATTATGTGTCGGCCTCAAGGGGCTTTTTATATTTATGCTGATTGCAGTGCCTTAACGGATAATAGCTTTCAGTTTGTTCAGGAGTTACTGGAAGTAGAAGGTGTAGCAATAACGCCGGGTTGTGATTTTGGTGACAGTAATGCCAACTCATTTGTGCGTTTCTCGTACACCAGTGATTTGGAGCATTTAAATGAAGCGATATTTCGAATCGAAAGGTTTTTGAAAAACAAGTGAGTTGAAACTATGACAGTACATCCTTTTTCAGTTAAACAGTTAAAAGAAAAAAGGCAGACAGATCAATTCAGTGATTATGTGCTTTTGGATGTCAGAGAGTTAAGTGAGTTTGAAATGGCAAGGATTGAAGGGAGTATTCATATCCCGATGCATCAAGTACCAGAGCGTTACCCAGAGCTTGATAAAGAACAGCGTATCATTGTTATGTGTCACCATGGTATGCGGAGTCAACAAGTCGCTGAATATTTGGTGCAGTGTGGTTTTTCAAGTGTTTTTAATTTGTCTGGAGGGATTGACGCTTGGTCCTGTGAATGTGATAAAACGGTTCCCCGCTATTAGTTTATTCTGCGATAAAGCAGGTAAAGGGTTCGACGGTAACCCATTGCCCGGCGGGTAATGATTGGCTCTGCGCATCTAAAATAATATAACAATTGGCTGCACTGATACTGCTTAAGATGTGAGAGCCTTGTTGTCCGGCTGAGATGACAGTGAAATCGCCATTATTTTTTTGTTTAAGAATGCCGCGCTGAAAGTCTTTGCGACCGGGCGTTTTTTTTAGGTCGGTTAAGCACTGTGCTTTTAACCGTAGACGTTTGGTAGCTGATAGGCCAGCGAGTTGTTTTAATGCGGGTTCGACGATTTGTTGAAAAGTTGCAATGACTGAAACAGGATTTCCGGGCAAGCCAAAGAACACGGTAGAACTGATATGACCAAAGGCAAGTGGTTTTCCGGGTTTCATGGCGATTTTCCAGAAATTTATTTGACCAATTTCATCCATAATGTCTTTGATGAAATCAGCATCACCGACAGAGGCGCCTCCGGTTGTAATCAAAACGTCGTATTGATTAGCTGCGTCTTGTAATGTTTTTTTTAATAATTCGTAATGGTCAGCGTATTGTCCCAAATCCGTACAGTTGTAGCAGGGATCATTTAAGAGTCCATTTAAAGCATGACGGTTGCTATCGAAAACATTTCCGTTAGCAAGTGGTTGGCCGACAGTTGTTAACTCATCGCCTGTTGAGAAGAAAGCAATATTAACCTGACGGTATACGGTGACTTCATAGATACCTGCTGAAGCTAGAAAACCCAGGTCAACAGCGGTTAATTTTTTGTGTGCGGGTAAGAGTAAGTCGCCTTTTTTGTAGTCTTCACCTGAGTATCGGATATTGTCGTGTAACGTAGAGTTTGCGGGGAAATTTATGGTGTCATTTTGAACAGAAACGAGTTCTTGAATAATGATTGAATCTGCGCCCTGAGGTAAAACAGCCCCGGTGAAAATACGGATGCATTGGCCCGGTGTCAGTGCTTTCTGGTAAGGCTTTCCGGCCCATGAGGTACCGCAACACATTAATTGAAAAGGCTGGATAGGGTTAATGCCTTGAGTATTTAGAGCGTATCCATCCATTGATGAAACGTTGTTAAAAGGATAGTGATAACGTGCAAAAACAGGTTTTTGGAGTGTCCGGCCTAAGGCAGTATTCAGTGATAATCTTTCATTACCGGTAACGGCTTGCAGTTGATGGCGAATCTTAGCATTGGCTTGTTCAATAGGAAGAAGGTGTTGTGTCTTGCTATCACAGCGATGAGTCATGGGGATATGTTCATAATGAATTTTAAAATAAAGTCGACGATTATCGGGGGATTATTTAAGTCAAGGAGTTGTATATGTTGAGGGAGCGTGAGTTTACTATCGCTGGCGACAGCTAGGATAGAGGGGTCATTAGGGTACAGTAGCGGCTTTTCATGGTCTGGTCGGTGGACTTCTATTTTCGGAAAACATTCTGCTTTAAAGCCTTCTACTAAAATCAAATCAATGTTGGTTAAATTTAACTGCTCCAGTTGTTCGGCTAATAGCGGCTCTTTTTTAATCGTCAATTCGGTCATGATTGCACGGCGTTGTTTTGACGCTAACAGGACGGTATCGGCACCTGCCGAACGAAGTCTATAACTATCCTTTCCCGGTTTATCAATGTCAAAAAGGTGATGGCTGTGTTTTATGACGGCAATACGAAGACCTTTTGCTTTTAAAAGGGGAATGAGTTGTGTTAATAATGTTGTTTTTCCAGAGCCACTGTAAGCGGCAAAGCCTACTAAGGGCGTTTGTGTGTTTTCCATAGCTTCTTTTTTTTGAGATCAAAATAAGAGATGTTCTAAATCTTAATTTAGTATATAAAATAAATCACTATTATAGCCAAATAGAAAACTGAATTAATAAACAAAGTAAAACATTATAAGTAAGTGCAAATAATGAGAAAATGAATTTTAGTTTCAACTTAATCGGTTATTTTAAAATTTTTTGATATTTTGTTTAATGAGGTGACATTAGTTTGATACGGCTTTATTTTGTTTTAATCTTGATTTTTTTGCTGATTTTCGTGCTTCGTTGGATTCAGCGTCAACCACCAGAAGAGCTAGCAAATCTACTTAGAAAACTGGGATGGGTCGTGCTGATAAGCGCCTTTGTCGTTTTAGTCGCATTGGGGAAATTGAATTGGCTTTTAGGCTTGTTGGGTATTTTTCTTGCATTTTTAGGACGATTGATACCGACTTTATTGCGCTATGCACCGATATTGCAAAGAGTTTGGTTTATGTTTGTCTCATCAAGGAAAGGGGATGCCGGTCCAAAAACTCCGAGAAACAATGCTAACCGTATGACAACTGAGCAGGCTTATCAGGTTTTGGGGTTAAAACCCGGGTGTACAGAGGAGGAGATTGTTAAGGCACATAAACGATTAATGATTAAGGTTCATCCGGATAAGGGAGGATCTGATTTTTTAGCAGCGCAATTGAATGCTGCTAAGTCAGTGCTTTTAGGTAAATGATCATGAGTATCTTAGCTACGCTAAAAAATAAGCAAGGACTGTGTATTGTTTTAACCGTGTTCGTGCTTTCAGGGTGTTCCCAAAAGTATAATTTTGCGCCTGTTCGTTCATATGGCGTAAGTTTAGATGAGCGGGTTCGTGTTTATAGGGTTCAACCGGGAGATACGCTGTTTTCTGTGGGATTTCGTTCGGGTCATAGTTTTCATCAATTAGCGCGTTGGAATAATCTTTCACCGCCCTATAAACTTTTGGTCGGTCAACAAATAAAGCTTTTTAAGCCGGTAGGCTCAACGAAAAAAATTTTTTCTAAAAAGAAAAAAGTGCGTAAAGCAAATAAGTCACAGGCCGTGAAGCGAAAAAGTAAGTTAGTGACAAGTTTGAAAGGGCGGATCAGGTGGCAGTGGCCTATAGAGGGGCGACTATTACAGTCGTTTAAGAAAACAGGGTTGAAAGGTATTGATATTGCCGGCAAGGCGGGTCAGGAGGTTGTTGCGGTGGCCGATGGGAGTGTAGTTTATAGCGGTGATGGTTTAAAAGGTTATGGTAATCTTATTATTATCAAACATAATGAACAATTTTTAAGTGCCTATGCGAATAATCGCCGGCTGTTTGTTCAGGAAGGGCAAGCCATCAGGCAAGGTCAGAAGATAGCTGAGGTTGGCCGAAACAATGACAATCGTTTGGGTCTCCATTTCGAAATCAGGAAGGACGGTAAGTCCGTTAATCCGGTTCATTATTTGCCTAAGAAATAATGATTAAGTAATCAATCGAACTTGTGACCTGAGTCATTAAATTTTTTTGTTTACTGCATTGACGTATTTTCACTACTAATTACTAAGTAGGCAGTTGCTCATTTTTAATTACAAGGGCTTGACCGTTGAATGGTGGGCCATCACTTTTTATGCCTCTGTGTCGCTATAATGGTATGGATAACTTTTTTAGAATGAGTAAAATTTAAGCGTTGCAAATTGCAAAAAAGTTTTGATTTGCAATTATTCTTTTATTTCACACCCTGTACAACGTAAGTAATCCTGCTTTTATTGTTTTGGCATTTTTTTTGCTCATTAGTTTTCTGACCTGTGGAGGAGAAGATTATGAGTTTAGAATTAAATGTATCGAGTGAGTCAAGTTTTAAAAAGTGTGTATTGAGTCAATCTGAGAAGGTTACAGAACAAGCCGCTGATGGGAATGCCGCAGAGGGCGGTGATCCTACAACGGCATATTTTAATGATTTAAAGCAATATCAACTGCTAACCGTTGAAGAAGAGCAATATTTTGCAAAGCTGGTTCTGCTCGGAGATAAGAACGCGCGAAAAATTATGATTGAAAGTAATTTACGCTTAGTTGTGAAAATGGCTAAGCGGTATTTGAATCGTGGATTATCTTTTTTAGATCTTATTGAAGAAGGTAATTTGGGCTTGATCCGTGCTGTAGATAAGTTTGATCCGCATCGTGGTTTTCGGTTTTCAACTTATGGTGTTTGGTGGATTCAAGAGGGTATAGAAAAAGCTTTGATGAATCAGGTAAGAACCATTCGTTTGCCAGTGCATGTTGAAAAAGAACTTTATGCCTGCTTGAAAGCAGCAAGAAAATTAGAGGTTGGTTCTGAACGAAAACCTAAAGCGGAAGAGATTGCACTGTTAACAAAAAAACCGATAAATAAAGTTCTTAAAACAATGGCGTTAAATGAGCGGGTCACATCAGCCAATGCTTCAATAGGGAATGGTTATGAAACATCAGTCTTGGAAATGATCCCAGATGATTCAAGTTTATCTGCATCAAAGTTATTGGACCATTCTTCTATTGAGGGCATGTTATCCACGTGGCTGGTTCAGTTAAGTGATCGGCAACAAGACATTATTTGTGAGCGCTATGGCGTTTGTGGCCATACTCCAAAAACATTGGAAGAATTATCACATAAATACGGCGTAACCCGAGAGCGGATACGACAAATTCAAAAAGATGGTTTAAAGAAGCTCAATAATATCTTAAATGAGAGCGGTTTTACCGCTGAGGCCGTTCTTTAAAGATAGATTATTTTGTTGCTTTGCGTCATGTTGATAGGGTTTGTTAGTGTTTTTTTAGTAGCGTTAAAAAGAGCGCCGCACTAGTCGCGCCGAGGGTGTCGGCAGCCCAGTCATAGGGGTCAGCAAGTCGGCCAATGACAAAAGACTGATGCCATTCGTCGGTGGCGCCAAAGAGCATACAAAAAAAAACAGTCTGATAGCAGGTTTTTTTTGGGTAATGAGAGAAACAAGCCCAAGCGAGGCAGGCCATGACAAAATAAGTGGCCGCATGAATTATTTTATCGAAATGGGGGAATAAGTGTGGCATAGGAACGCTGGGTTGATGAGATACCCAGAAAACTAAGACGCAATACAAAAATAAAAAAAGCTGGTGTAGTTGCTGTGAGGGTGCCAGAATCAGTCGTTTTAGAACGATAAGTTGTTTTTTCATAATGAAGGCGGATTCAGAAAATATTTTTGTTGTGGCGGAGAATTGTTTATACAGCGGCGACGTCGAGGCTATTTTAGCGTGTACTCAACAAGCGGGAATTTTTTTTAAGAGCAATGGGCTAAATTTTGAAGACAATGGCTCTCCTCGTTCGGTTAAGGATGCACAATTTCCAGAACGACCGTTATTATTACCGCCTAAAGAAATGCCTAAGCGATCATTGAATACGGTGTTAGGTGTCCAAGCCTTCTTTCATGCCATTGCACATATAGAGTTCATCGCTATTTATCTTGCTTGGGATTTATTGTATCGGTTTCGGGGGTTGCCACTTGAGTTTTATCATGACTGGTTAAGTGTAGCTGTTGAGGAGGCAGAGCATTTTTCAATGATCCGAGAGCATTTATTGGCGATGGGTGTTGACTATGGTGATTATCCCGCACACAACGGCTTGTGGACAGTAGCTGAGGATACAGCGGATGATTTATTAATGCGGTTGGCATTTGTGCCGCGATATTTGGAGGCAAGAGGGTTAGATGTAACACCACCGATGATCGAGAAGTTCAATCATTTAGGCGATTATAAAAGTGCTGCGATTTTACAACGCATTCTCGACGATGAAGTGAGGCACGTTAAATTAGGAAGTTATTGGTTCAAGTATGTTTGTAGTGAACGCGGGCTTAATGATGAAGAAAGCTATTTGAGGTTTATAAGGCAGCGTTTTAAAGGAGCACCGACGGGTGGAGTGTTAAATAAAGAACTTCGCTATAAGGCGGGGTTTTCACCTTTTGAGTTAGAGGGATTAGAACATTGGGAGAGCGATTAATTTTATAAACTAACCGCTCTAAAAGTGAGTTAAGAAGTGTAGTGGCTTTGAATATAGTTCTCTACAATTTCCTGAAATTCTTCGGCAATTTTATCGCCTTTTAATGTCACTGTTTTGATGCCGTCTTCATAAACGGGGGCAACGGGTGTCTCGCCGGTACCGGGTAGGCTAATACCAATATTGGCGTTTTTACTTTCACCGGGGCCGTTTACAACACAGCCCATGACGGCAACGGTCATGTCCTCAACCCCTTGGAATTCTTTTCGCCAAATTGGCATGTTATTGCGTAAGTGACCCTGTATGTCTTGCGCTAGTTTTTGAAAGTAGTCGCTGGTTGTGCGGCCACACCCTGGGCAGGAAACAACCATTGGGGTAAATGAGCGGAATCCCATCGTTTGTAATATTTCTTGGCCAACATAGACTTCTTGTGTTCGTGCGCCGCCAGGCTCAGGAGTCAAGGAGATACGAATGGTGTCACCAATGCCTTGTTGCATTAAAACAGATAATGCGGAAGCCGATGAAACTACGCCTTTGGTTCCCATTCCAGCCTCAGTTAATCCGAGGTGTAAGGCATAAGAACACTCTTCTGACAGCGTTTGGTAGACGCTAATAAGATCTTGGACATTACTCATTTTACAAGACAAGATGATTTTATCTGCACCTAACCCCAGTGCTTCAGCCTGTTGCGCGCTTTCTAGCGCTGAGGTGATAATGGCTCTTCTGGTAACGACGGCTAACTCATCAGGGATTTTTTTTAAGCGATTTTCATCAAGTAAACGGGTTAATACCGATTGATCAAGGCTTCCGCCGTTGACGCCAATGCGAACGGGTTTGTTGTATTGACAGGCAAACTCAATCATTTGTGCAAATTGAGGGTCTCTTTTTTTCCCTTTTCCGACATTTCCAGGGTTAATACGGTATTTATCTAATGCAGCCGCACAATCTGGGTATTTCTCCAGTAATTTATGACCATTGAAATGAAAGTCGCCGACAATGGGTACCGAATAGCCTTTCCGGTTTAATTCGTTTCGAATAGCAGGCACGGCCTGAGCGGCCTCTTCATTGTTGACAGTGATTCTAACTAGTTCTGATCCGGCATCGGATAATTCCATGATTTGCTTGACCGTTGAAGCAATATCGGTGGTATCGGTATTGGTCATGGACTGAATGACAATAGGCGCGCTACCACCTACTTTTACGTTGCCAACCATTACTGAATGTGTATTTTTCCGTGCGCTTTTAGGCATAATTAAAATTTAGTTAGGAAAGTTGAATTATAAAGATGAGCGTTGTTTTTTGTGAAATAATGTAGCGAGATTACTTTAATCCTATAAGTATAGCAGTTTACCGTGGGAAGTTGTTAGTAGTTAAGGTGTTGATTTAACTAATTCTATTTGGTTTGGGTTTGTTTTAGAGGTTAATAAGGCTGAAAAATGGTTTCAGTGAAAGTGTAGTAATTAAGCCGATCAGCACCAGTGTCAGTAAAAAGAGTAGGGGGTGGTGTTTTAATCGATCAAAAATAGATTCTAATTTGTTTTGGTTTTTTAAATCTGCATGCTCGCGTCGTATTTGTAGTCCTCTATCGATTTGGTAGCTGTGAATCAAGGTTCTGGCCGAATTAAAGTCTTGATTGTTGACGAGCCAAATGGCGGCAACGCCAATACCCCAGCGTCCTGCCGATGTTTCATAGTAGTCGATATGCTGTTCATCAAGTATTTCCCGAATGTCTTCGGCTTCATCAAGGGTTACATTGTTGAGCTTGAAAAGTAGGATAGCCATGGTTTTTTAACGTCAATATTTAGTATTAGTCTTCAGCGAGTTGTGTGAGTTGCGTTGCTTGATGCTCGTTAATAAGCGGTTGGATAACCTGTCCTAATTCGCCTTGAATAATTTCTTCAAGCTTATACAAGGTTAAATTAATTCGGTGATCAGTTAATCGGCCTTGTGGGAAATTATAGGTTCGAATGCGTTCGGATCGGTCGCCACTGCCGACCTGATCTTTTCTCGAGGCCGCTTGTTCTGCATTCAGTTTTTCTTGTTTAGCCGAGAGTAGGCGTGTTTGTAATAATGACATTGCACGAGCACGATTTTTATGTTGTGAGCGTTCATCTTGACATTCAACAACGACACCTGAAGGTAGATGTGTTATTCGAATAGCTGAATCAGTTTTATTGACGTGTTGTCCGCCGGAACCAGACGCACGAAAGGTGTCGATACGTAAATCAGAGGTATTAATGTCGATAGCATCTATTTCCTCTGCTTCAGGCATAATAGCGACGGTGCAAGCTGATGTGTGTACTCGGCCTTGAGACTCCGTTTCGGGTACGCGTTGTACGCGGTGTGTCCCTGACTCAAATTTTAAATGCGCGTAAACGTCTTGGCCTAGAATACGCATCACGATCTCTTTATAACCACCGTGTTCGCCTAATGTCTGGCTAATGGTTTCAATTTTCCAGCCTTGGAGTTCCGCGTAACGTTGGTACATACGAGCAAGATTACCCGAAAAAATAGCTGCTTCGGCTCCACCGGTGCCGGCGCGAACCTCAATATAAATATTGCGATTGTCGTTAGGGTCTTTAGGTAAAAGTAATATTTGTAGTTGATGGGTTAATTGCAATGCCAGTTCCTTAGCGTCATGAAGTTCCTCTTTGGCCAATTCTCTGAGTTCTGGGTCAGAATCATTGAGCAGTTCTTTGGCTCCTTCAATCGCTTTTAGTGTGGCTGAAAATTGTTGGTAACAGTTTACAATCGGGGCTATTTGGGCATATTCCTGACTCAGTGTGCGAAATTTATTTTGATTATTTTGGGTTTCAGGTTCTGAGAGTAATGCTGCGACTTCGTCGAAGCGATCTACGAGCCGGTCGAGTCGGTGTTGTATGGATTTGTTCACTTGATTTGATTTGTTTTTGTGAGTTTAAAAAGTTCGCGGGCAGCAGCAATGAGGTCATGTCTTTCATTGATACCAGCTTGTCTGATTTGTATGCTGGGTGTATGAAGTAATTTATTTGTGAGTAAATGCGCAAGTTGTTCAATGACTCGCTCAGGGTCGGCGCCATTTTTAAGTGCAATCCGTGCGTTATTCACTACTTCTTCACGGGTTTGTTCAGCTTGTTGTCTGAAGTCAGTGATGGTTGACTGGGCGCCTTGTGAGCGCATCCAGCTGAGGAAGTTTTCTACTTGGGTGTCGATTATTTCTTCGGCCTTTTCTGCGGCTTGCCGGCGTGCGCCTAAGTTTTCGTCAATGGCATATTGTAAATCATCAACTGTGTATAGATAAATGTCTTCAAGTTGCGAGACTTCCGGTTCAATATCGCGTGGAACGGCGAGGTCTGCAATAAAAATGGGTTTGTGTTTACGTTTTTTTATGGCGCTCTCAAATCTACCTTTGCCGAGTATTGGCAGTTGGCTGGCAGTTGATGAAACTACAATGTCTGCTTTAGCGAGGTGAATGGGCAGTTCAGCGAGGGTAATAGCATAACCATCAAACTGAGCGGCTAAGTTATGGGCTTTGTCATAGGTGCGATTAGCAATAATGATTTGTCCTATTTTTTGTTGGTGGAGATGTCTGGCTGTTAGTTCGATAGTTTCACCAGCGCCAATCAGTATCGCTGTTTGTTGGTTAAGGTTGTCAAATATTTTTTGGGCGAGGCGGACAGCAGCAAATGCGACAGAAACAGGACTGGAACCAATTGCGGTATCGGTTCGAACCTTTTTTGCAGCTGAGAAGGTGTGTTGAAATAATTTACCTAAATGTTTACCCAGTGTGCCCGCTTCGTAGGCAGCGTGGTAGGCTGTTTTCATTTGACCTAAAATTTGGGGTTCGCCGATAATCATGGAGTCAAGGCCACAGGCTACTCTAAACATATGACGGATGAGTTCAGGGCCGGTGTGGCAGTAAAGATAAGGAGTAATTTCATCCTGAGGGAGATTACTGTGGCTCGTGATCCAATCAATAATTATTTGTTGATTATCACAATTTAATCGACAGTAAAACTCGGTCCTATTACAGGTTGATAAAATTGCAATTTCGTTAATACCGGATTTCTTTCTTAGATCGATAAGCGCTGCGGATAGGTGTTCTGTAGGCAATGCTAAACGTTCTCTAATCGCGAGAGGAGAGGTGTTGTAATTAACGCCGATGGCAAGTAAAGTCATGGTTCAGTGTTGTTGGCGTGTTAATGGCATTAACAGTGAGCGATGAGTAGAAGAGCGGATTTTTAACTTAAAATTAAATAGAGACATCAGGTTTTGAAATAATTACCAATGAAGTTGTCATAACAATGTAGTATTTTAAGTAATATTTAGGAATATAGCCAACCAGCAACGGAATGTAAAAATGGATTTTTCCGGTATCTATAGTTTTCCAGTGATCTTTCGAGTGAATAAGTTCATGAAATTAAAAGTATTTGTGACCGTAATGTTAGTTTTTTTGGTGGGTTGCTCAACGTTCCCAGAAAAGCTTGCGGAGCGGGAAGTTGTAGCGGCTGAATCGCAAAAGGCAGCAAAAGTTAATCTTAATCGAAGTCTGGATAAGTTGACGCCTGAAGTTTTGTATTTGTTGTTGACAGCTGAGTTGGCGGCACAAAGAGGAATGTATGATGTGGCTCTAGACGGTTATGTACAAGCGGCTGGAAAAGTTTTTGATCCCAGAGTGGCCGAAAGAGCCACGAAGATTGCCTTATTTCGGAAGAATTATCGAGAAGCCCAAAAAGCAGCTTCGTTGTGGCTAGAGCGGGACCCTGAAAATCTGATTGCCCGGCGTGTTGGGGCTATGCTGGCAATTAAAGCGCAAAATGGTGCGGCTCTTTTTGAACATATGCAGTTTGTTCTAGACGCGGATCCAGCTGGTTTTGAGGGGGCCTTATTTGAGCTTATTAATACGCTGGATTCGGTGCAAGAGCATAACAATGTGTTTGCAGTTTTAGAGCGGTTATTACGGCAATATCCAAAGAAAGGGTCAATTTATTTGGCGCAAGCTATTTTGTCATTGCAACAAGGTGAGCTTAAGCAAGCTAAGGAAAAAGTAACCGAGGCTTTATTGTTGCAGCCGGATTGGGTGAGGGCGCATGTGGTTCAGGCTCAAGTTGCTGTTCAGTTAGGGGACTTTCAGGAGGCTGAGAAGATATTGCAACGTGTCATCAAGAAGCGTCCCGAGATGGTTGAGTTGAAAGTGCTATTAGCGCAAACGCAGATTAAAAATAGAAATATTGCTGCGGCTGCAAAGACGTATCAGGGCGTTTTAGACATGCAGCCGTATGATATGAATAGCCAATACGCATTAGCTATGATTTATTTGCAACTTAATAAAAATGAACAGGCAAAATCAGTATTATTGGGCTTAGTTGATAAGCCGGTCTGGAGTGATCGGTGTAATTTTCATTTGGGTCGTATTGCGGCAATTGAGGGTGATTTAGAGCGTGCAATTGGCTGGTTTGATCGGGTTTTGAGTGGAGATCATCTGTTTGGTGCGCGAATAAATGCAATAGAATTGTTGATGGATAGAGGCTTTTTTGAACGTTCTGGGTTGCGACTCGATAAAGTTAAGGCGTTGAATAGTTCGCAGGAATTACGGCTTGTTTTACTTCGGTCGCAATGGTGGAGTCTGCAGTCTTTGTACATTGAGGCGTTTAATTTGCTAACGCAATCTTTAGAAAAAATGCCTGATAGGAAAGAGGTTTTATACACGCGTGCATTGGTAGCAGAGAAGTTGGATAAGTTGGCCATTCTTGAATCTGATTTATTGAACATTATTGATAGGTATCCTGATGATGCCAATGCCTTGAATGCATTGGGTTACACCTTAGTGGATCGAACTGAGCGATTAGCAGAGGCCGAGGTCTATCTGACGCGGGCTATTGCACTTAAAGGCCAGGATGCGGTTATCATTGACAGTTATGGTTGGCTGAAATATCGACAAGGACTTTATGGTCAAGCAGTTAGTTATTTGCAAAAAGCCTATCAATTAGAGCGAGAGCCTGAAATAGCGGGGCATTTGGTAGAAGCGCTTTGGACAATGGGGCGAAAACAAGAAGCACGTGGGATTTTTGAAGAGGCTGTGAGTAAATATCCTGCCGATGCGTATCTATTGGAAATTTCACAAGATAAAGAGGGTTTGCTTGAAGGTTTAGTCAAAGATTGATGCGGAAAGGATGGGTTTTATTTTGGGTTTTTTTGGCAATTGGGGTGAGTGGGTGCTCGGTAGCGCCAAAAACCAGTGATCAAGGAGGGCTGGAGTCTGCTTCGGGTTTGATTTTAAATGATCATGTCTGGTCTTTGCGGGGACGTTTGGCGGTTGTAAAAAATAATGCGGCTGAATCGGTTCGAATAAAATGGCAGCATTGGCCTGGTCGTGAAAAGTTGGTTGTATATGGGCCTTTAGGTCGGCAGTTGGTCGTGATCGTGTTGGAGGGTAGAAACGTTGTTGTTGATTATGGGGCGGACAACAAAATAATTCTGCAAGACGTTACCCGGGGTGTTGATTTTGGTTTGGGTTTTGAGGTTCCAATTTTGGCATTTCGGTATTGGATACTGGGTTTGCCGGCACCGGATAATCAGTTTATTTACGTGCCAGAGGGTTTTATTCAGAACGGTTGGCGGGTCTTTTTTGCCAGAATAGTGAAAGTAGAGCAGTATAGTTTGCCTAAGAAAGTCCAATTATCTTATGGTGATGTAAAGCTGAAGCTGTTGGTGGATCAATGGCAGTTAATGTAGCCATTTCAGAAGATTAATTTTTATAGTATAGATTGTGGTGATTATGAGAAAGCAGTTGTGGCAGCAACAATGGCCTGCACCGGCAAAGTTAAATTTAATGTTAAGAATTGTCGGGCGCCGGGAGGATGGTTACCATCAGTTACAAACAGTGTTTCAACTGATTGATTTTTGTGATTGGTTGACTTTTGAGCCGTTGAAAGAAGATCGGGTGCGATTAACCACACCGATTGCCGGTGTTGATGAGGCGGATGACCTAACGGTTAGGGCGGCGTTGTTGTTGAAGAATGAGACAGGTTTTTCTGGTGGTGTCTCTATTGCTATTGATAAGAGGATTCCAATGGGCGGTGGATTAGGCGGGGGTAGTTCCGATGCGGCTACCACACTGGTAGCCTTGAATGCGCTTTGGGAATTGGGCTTGTCAGGTCAGCGATTAGCAGAGTTAGGGTTAAAATTAGGTGCGGATGTGCCGGTTTTTGTTAGGGGTTGTAATGCCTGGGCTGAAGGTGTGGGGGAAAAGCTGCAGCCAATTTCGCTAGCACAGAGTTGGTATGTAATCGTGAAGCCGCAGTGCCATGTGGCAACTAAAGCAGTTTTTTGTGCTAAAGATTTGACACGGGATAGTAAAACTATCACAATAGTCGACTTTCTATCGGGCCAGCATCAGAATGATTGTTTGAAAACGGTTCGAGAAGGTTATCCGGCTGTGGATAAGGTGTTGGTTATGCTGTCTTTTTACGGAGAGGCAAGGTTGACCGGTACGGGAGCTTGCGTGTTTTTACAGTTTGCCTCTGAAGACTCAGCTAGAGCGGTTTATGAAGAACTGAAGAGCGGCGCTGAAGATGTTTATTTTGCAGCAGGGGTTGCGCGTTCGCCGGTGTATCAAAATTTGGACTGTCCCTCTTTTTGATCAATAAAAATAGAATATTGGGCCGTCGCCAAGCGGTAAGGCACGGGGTTTTGATCTCCGCATACCCAGGTTCGAATCCTGGCGGCCCAGCCATTTGCCTGTAACTGTTATTTAATCTTTCATGGAGGTAGCTCAGTGGATGATACCTCGTTTATGGTTTTCTCGGGGAATGCTAACAAAAAGTTAGCCGAAGGAGTTGTTAGAAGGCTGAGCATGCGGTTAGGTATGGCTAGTGTAGGTCGGTTTAGTGATGGTGAAGTTACTGTAGAAATTGAGGAAAATGTTCGGGGTAGAGAGGTTTTTGTTGTTCAGTCGACAAATGCGCCGACGGATGAGAATTTAATGGAGTTGCTGGTTTTGATTGATGCATTGCATCGGTCTTCAGCGGCTAAGATAACGGCAGTGATTCCTTATTTTGGTTATGCGCGCCAAGATCGTAGATCGAGGTCTGCCAGAGTGCCGATCACTGCTAAGTTAGTGGCAAAGATGATTGAGGCCGCCGGTGCTAGTAATTTGCTGACGGTTGATTTGCATGCTGATCAGATCCAGGGTTTTTTTGATATTCCTGTTGATAATGTTTATGCGTCGCCGTTGTTGTTAGGTGATATATGGCGGAAAAATTATCAGGATTTGATGGTGGTGTCACCCGATGTGGGCGGGGTGGTTCGGGCGCGGGCGTTAGCGAAGCGTCTTGATGATGCTGATTTGGCAATTATTGATAAGCGTCGTCCAAGAGCTAACCATGCTGAGGTTATGCATATTATTGGTGATGTTAAAGGTCGGACTTGTGTGCTGGTTGATGATCTGGTCGATACGGCAGGAACTTTGTGTCAGGCCGCTAAAGCGTTAAAGGGGCATGGCGCTAAGAAAGTCGTGGCTTATTGTACGCATCCTGTTTTATCAGGTAAGGCGCGTGAGAATTTAGAAGGCTCGCTCATTGATGAACTGGTGGTAACAGACACTATACCGTTAGCTGACGGGATGTTGGAAACGGGTAAGATTAGGCAACTGAGTGTGGCAGAGATGATGGGCGAAACTATCCGGCGTATGGCGGAGAGTGAATCGGTCAGCTCGATGTACGTAGATTAAATGATTTTTATGCGGTGCGAGTACTGCTTATATATAGGTTAGGAGAGTTAAGAATGTCGGATGTATTTCAGTTTGATGCGGTAGCAAGAGTGGGGGCGGGCACAAGTGCCTCAAAAGCGGTGCGCCGTGAAGGTGGGATTCCCGCGATTATTTATGGTGCAGGAAAAGAGCCTCAGCAGTTGACGTTGTCACATAATGAAGTGCTTAAGCACTTAGAGCATGAGGCTGTTTATTCGCATATTTTAGAAGTGGTTGTTGATGGTAAGAAAGAAAAGGCCGTGTTAAAAGGTCTTCAACGTCATCCAAGTAAGCCTAGAGTTTTGCATATGGATTTTCAGCGTGTGAGTGCAAAGGAAAAGTTGCGTGTTCATGTGCCATTGCATTTTGTTAATGCAGAGAGCGCTATTGGTGTTAAGAAAGGCGGTGTGGTCACTCACAGTCAAGTAGATGTTGAAGTGGCGTGTTTGCCAAAGAACTTGCCGGAGTTTATCGAAATAGATTTATTAGCGTTGGATGTGGGTGAATCAATCCATTTGTCTGAGATTCAGTTACCGAAGGGTGTTGAAATTATTGCTTTAGCACAAGGCAGTGATCATGACTTGCCGGTTGTTTCAGTCACTGCGGTTCGTGGCGGTGCTGCTGAAGATGAGGATGGCGACAGCGACAGCGATTCGGAAGAATCAGAATAGATTAATAGTTGGCTCAGTTACGCTTGCTCGTTGGTCTGGGGAATCCGGGGCAACGTTACATTAAAACCCGGCATAATGTCGGGTTTTGGTTTTTAGACGACTGGCTGGCTCAGTTAGGGGGGATGAGTTGGCGTAGTGAGTCGCGTTTCCAAGCGGAATTTGCAGAGGTATGCGTGGCGGGTCAGTCGGTAATATTCTTGAAGCCGCAGACGTATATGAATTTAAGTGGCCAGGCGGTCGGTAAGGTGCTTCGGTATTTCAAGATAACCCCTCAGGAAATGCTGGTTGTTCATGACGAGTTAGACTTTGAAGTGGGAGTGATACGCTTCAAGGACGGTGGCGGTCATGGCGGTCATAATGGCTTGCGGGATATTGTTGCGACTCTTGGTAATGGGCAGTTTCATCGAATGCGAATCGGTATTGGTCATCCTGGGGATAGGCGCAAAGTTTCAGATTATGTTTTATCTGCCGTCCCGATGAGTGATACGGTCAGTATCGAGTCAGGTTTTGAACGTGTTCATCTGAATTCAGAGTTGCTGATACAGATGCGTTTTGATCAGTTAAAAAATAAAATTCATCAGGCATTTTAAATTAAATTTCTCAGTTACTGCTGTTAGGATAAGAAATTTGTTACGGTTAATCGCTGAAAATGATTGACAGTTTGCTTCTATTAGAGCAAAATGTCGGACTTTTGTACTGGAGGGGTTCCCGAGTGGCCAAAGGGATCAGACTGTAAATCTGACGGCTCCGCCTTCGGAGGTTCGAATCCTCCCCCCTCCACCACATCGTATTGCTAAGTTAAAAGTGCGGGTGTAGTTCAATGGTAGAACTCCAGCCTTCCAAGCTGATCACGTGGGTTCGATTCCCATCACCCGCTCCATCATTAGCTTGTTATGTGGATATAGTAGTTACGGTGGGCCAGTTTCTGCCCATATAGCTCAGCGGTAGAGCACTTCCTTGGTAAGGAAGAGGTCACCGGTTCAAGTCCGGTTATGGGCTCCAAGAATTTAGTAAATAATTATATTTGGTTTTGTAGAGGTTTAGTAAGATGGCTAAAGAAAAATTTGAACGTACCAAACCCCATGTCAACGTAGGCACGATTGGCCACGTAGATCATGGTAAGAC